>Ga0265798_10001511_pt1 | contig 36153 bp, 44 predicted proteins | sample P3T30metagenome_FD_192430 | JGI IMG/M metagenome (GOLD analysis project Ga0265798, IMG submission 192430) | Plant litter microbial communities from East Loma Ridge, Irvine, California - P3 T30 | ecosystem: Environmental > Terrestrial > Plant litter > Unclassified | place: USA: California...
CCAAGAGCACCAAGTTGACCCTTCCCATGAGTTTCGGAGTGATTACTCCGCCATGGGCATGAATGAGCTCTTCCGTCGTTACGGCGTCGAGCAGCTGCTTTCCAACCGCCCATTCGTAGATGACTTCTTGCCGCTTGATGCGACCGTTCTCACGATCACGAGCAAAATTGCTCTCGATGGTAGCGTAGGCCTTAGCAACGATGTCCTTTACTTCTTGTGCGCTGACCGTAGGTTCAACGTTCATGATCTTCCCGTCTTCTGCCTGTCCACGTCTCTCGTGAACCCTCCTAGTATACGACGGGAAGGAGCGCCGTATCAAACCGTATGTTCATTCCTTCTTTTACGAAGTACGCGTTGAGCTCACCTGCGATGAGTACCGGGTCCATTCGTAGCGACACGACATCCAGTGCAAGTATCTGCCGCAGCATGGCCACAGGCATGCCGTTACGTATTCTACTGCCGACTTCCTCTGCAAGCGTCGAGGCTTCATGGCGATCCATTTCGACTCTTTGCAATCGAGCCTTTTGAAGCTTTGCTTCGGCGCCTTCAATACTTACGAGAATATGGTTCTCACTCCAAACATTCAAAGAATCGTCAAACTGAATGTCTATCTGTTTGCTTTGCAAGTAATGATTCAAGAAAAGAACCAATGACTCTGTACGCATGCCGCGACTTTCGACATCATCGACAAGCACCGAAATAACGTCGTTCAGTAATACGCCGCTTTCAATCACTTCGACGACAGATGCGGCGTATGCGATGTAGTCGTCGCGCTCTATTTCTTTGCGTAGTACGTCATAGGCAGGGATGTCGTTCGAAAGATGAGCGTTAAATTCTTTTGAAACGCTCCGTACTGATTCGAAGCGTTCCATCAAAGGCCTTACTTGTAGTCGTCGTAAGTAACCATCAGTGCGCGCGAGTTGATCTGGCGCAGTGATTCAAGCCCAACGGTCACGACGATCAGGAGCCCGGTACCACCGATAGACAGATTCGTGTTCGTGATGCCGGCCAGATGGTACAACAAGAATTCAGCGAGGAACGGTGTGATTGCGATCAGGCCGAGCACGATCGATCCGAACAGAATCAAGCGGTTAACGGTCATAGACAGATACTTCTCTGTTGTCTTACCCGGACGGATGCCTTCAATGAAGCCGCCTTGTTTCTGCAGGTTCTCTGCAATTTCGTTCGCATTGAAGACGATGCCGGTGTAGAAATACGTAAACAAGATAACGAGTGCGAAGTATGCTGCAGGGTAAATGAACGCTTCAAGCGAGGAACCGGTGAAGTTGCCTGGTGTCGGTGCTTGGAACCAAAGGATCAAGTTGTTTGCGAGTGTCAGGTAGTCCGCATTTCCCGTTGCCTTTAAAATCTGGCCGAGGAACGCAGGCAGCGACAGGAATGCGACGGCAAAGATGACGGGGATCACACCGGCAGCAATCAGCTTAACTGGTAAGATGCTCTTTACACCGCCGTAATTGCTGTTGCCCTGCACGCGTTTTGCGTAATTGATCGTGATGATGCGCTGAGCTTCGTTGATCTTCACCAGCAGATACAGGAGCATCAGCGAGCCTATGGCTATGGCAAGGGTAACAAAGAACACGGTCGGATTCACCGGAATAGTGAACCAGCCGAAGACGCTGAGCGAACCGCTGGCGGTGTCGAACAGGCCTGAACCGAGCGTTGAAAGCGTTGACGGCAACTGGCTAATGATACCCGCGAAGATGATAAGGCTGATACCGTTTCCTACGCCTTGTTCGGTTATGAGCTCACCGAGGTACATCAGGAACACGGCACCGGCAGTCATGGCGGTGACGGCGACGATCCATTCGATCGGCGTTGCGCTCGTGAGAACGGTTGAGTTACCGGCCAAAACAGTTTGGCGAAGGATGAAGATAAATGCGATGGACTGAACGATTGCCAACGGGATTGTCGCGACACGTGTCCACTGGTTGATTTTCTTGCGGCCGGATTCGCCGTCTTTGTGCAGTTCTTCGAGGCGAGGAATTGCCTTGGTGAGCAGCTGCGTGATCACCGATGCGGTAATGAACGGCGTCATACCAACCAGGACGATCGAGAAGCTCGCGAGCGCTCCACCCGAGAGCAAGTTGAGGAAGCCGCCGAAGTCTGAGCTGCTGACAACGCTGTCAATGACTTCGCGCAGTTCGGTCGGTGCGGCGAGCGGCACGGGAATGTGCGAGATGAATCGGTATACGATGATAATCCCAAGTACGATCAGCAGGCGTTTCTGCATGTCGCGGTTTTTGAGTGATTTGAAGATGGTTTTCCAGTTCATTATGTGTCTTTCAGTCCCTTAAGTATTTCAGATCAGTTAGGGCTATTATACTACACCTGATATAGCGTGACAAAATAATGTGGAAATTAAAATAGATCACCATATGCGGCGATCATGAAGATTTTGGAAATGTGGGGGACGAACGGCTTCACGCCGCTCGTCCCCCGTCGCAATGCTCCTATCTATACGATGGGCACTGCTCCCCTCTTTTTCAGGGTCGACTGAGTCCCTCTCAGTGTCGGGGAGGCCACGGAATCCATGCCTGCACCTTCGCTTGCCACAGCGTTATCCCATTTCGTCTCGGACATAGCCCGAGACACCTGTCACAGTCTCCGAGGGTGGCAATCTCATTACTGTGACCGACTCGATCCTGGTTTCATCGATTACCTTGCACAAAGGCGTGTGCTTCATGTGTCGGTTAAGGACGACGATATGTACGAGCCGCACCTGGAATCGTCTCGCCAGGACTCTTCGATAAACGGAGAGTGAAAGTATATTATAATAAAAACTAATTTTAGTCAATAAAAAAGCTCCGGAATCAACCGGAGCTTTCTTCAGATGCGTACAGACTAGTTTTTGTCTTCCGCTTCAGCTTCTTTCGTGCTCTTGCGCAATGGCACAGGAGTTTTCACGAATGAACCGCCAGCTTTCACGACTTGCGCTTCAGCTGTTTTGGAAATGTTCGCGATATGCAGCGTGACGTTTTCAGTCAGTTCGCCGCGAACGATCACCTTGACGGTGTGGAAAGGCGTTCCGACGTAGCCTTCTTCGTACAGTACGAAGTTGTCTACCGTCTTGCCGGCCAATGCGTTCAGCGTGTCAGTGTAGACAACCTGCGCAGGAGTACGGAGACTCTTGAATCCGCGGGCCTTCGGCACGGCACGGACGAGCGTTCGCTGTCCACCCTGGAAGGTTGCGCCGAGTTTCTTACCCGTACGAGCGCCTTGTCCCTTGGTACCACGTCCGGCGGTTTTACCCTGTCCGGCTGCGATACCGCGGCCGACGCGCTTGCGGCTTTTATTTGCTGCTACTTGGAGTTCGTTGTACTTCATTATTGAGCCTCCTTCGCAGCGACCTTTTCAGCTTTTTGCGTGTTCTTGGTCGTCGTCCATTCAGAGCGTGGAACCAAAGTTCGGAGCGCTTCGACGGTCGCGTATGCGATGTTCACTTTGTTGGTCGAGTTCAGCGACTTTGAAAGCAAGTTACGGATGCCGGTCATACCGATGATTGATCGGACGACACCGCCGGCGATAATACCGGTACCTGGAGCGGCTGGCTTCAAAAGCACGCGCGCACCGGAGAACTTGATTTCGTTTTCGTGAGGAATCGTTTCGTTGATCACTGGGATAACGATAAGGTTCTTCTTTGCAACGTCAGTCGCTTTCGCGATTGCCGCTTGGACGTCTGCGCCCTTTGCGACGCCGACGCCGACTTTCGTCTTGTGGTCACCCACGACGACAAGCGCCTTGAAACGAAAACGTCGTCCGCCCTTTACCACACGCGACACGCGGTCGATGTTGATAACGAGTTCTTCGAATTGCTTCGGTTCCTGTGGAGCCTGGTCACGTCGCTGGCGAGGACCGTTGTTGCGGCCGCCCTGGGGACGTGCGTTCTGAGTACGTGCTGGTTGATCAGCCATTAGAATTCCAATCCTTCCTTACGAGCTGCATCTGCAAGTGCCGCGAGGCGCTGTGCGTACTGACGACCGTTTCGGTCGAAGACGATGGCAGTAATTTTGCTCTTCTTTGCTTTCTTTGCGATGTCAGAACCGATTTGCGCGGCCTGTTCGGTCATCGTCCCGGTCTGCTTCGTGCCGACAGTCGTCGCGGCTGCAAGCGTTTTGTGCGCGACGTCGTCGATGAGCTGCGCACTGACGTGCTTGTTGCTGATCGTGACGGTCAAACGTGGGCGTTCAGCGGTACCCGTAATCTTTGCACGGACTCGTTTTGAACGGAGTTCGCGGTTGAGTAGTTTTTTAGCGAGCATACTCATGATTATTTACCTGCCTTTCCAGCTTTACGGAGAATGACTTCGTCAGCGTACTTGATACCTTTGCCCTTGTACGGTTCGGGTTTCTTCAGGCTGCGGATTTCAGCTGCGGTCTGGCCGACAAGTTGCTTGTCGATGCCGCTGACAGTAATTTCCATCTTGTTGACCGCGATGTCGATACCATCACGCGCGACGTATTTCACCGGGTGGGAGAAACCGAGGGCCATGTTGATTTCTTTGCCGCCGCCTTCGACGCGGAACCCGACGCCATTGACTTCGAGTTTCTTTTCGAATGCTTTGGTAACGCCTTCGACGGCGTTGTTCAGCAATGCGCGCTGCAGGCCGTGCTGCGCTTTCGCGATGCGCTCGTCATTGTGACGAGTCACGACAGCGTTTCCCTCTTCGATGGCGACGTTTACGTCTGACAGGTGAGGTACTACCAGCTGGCCTTTAGGACCAACAACGGTAATAGCGTCATCAGCAACCGTGATTGTCACGCCCGAGGGGATCTGAATTGGTAGTTTTCCGATTCGACTCATGATCTATTCCTTTTTCTTATCACGAGTGAAACCGGCAAGGTTTCAGTGCTGACGGCAATCGTTTGAACAACAATTCCCGCACGCGCAAAATCTGATTGATTCCACTCGCATTGATTTATCTGGTCTATCTTAGCACGAACAGGGGTAAAAAACAAGAGCGTGACGCTTCCCTCCCCACAAAAAAAGAACCCCTTTCGAGGTTCTTTTCGCATCGCGCAAAAGCGAAATCTAGTAAATGCTCAGGAGCAGTTCACCGCCAAGGCGCTGCTTGCGCGCTTCGCTGCCGGTGACGACGCCACGGCTGGTGCTGACGAGCACGATGCCGCGTCCGCTTTTTACCTTAGGGATGTCGTCTGCACCGACGTAGACACGGCGGCCAGGTTTCGACAAACGTTTGATTTCGTTGATGTTTGACGTTTCACCGGGGTTGTTGATCGTCACGGTCAAGATGTCGCGTGGTTTCGCCGCTTCGACTTTTACGTCGGTCAGGTAGCCAGCTTTCTTGAGTTGTTTCGCAACGGTTACCTTCAATTTGCTTGAAGGAACGGTGATTTCATTTTTACCAACCATTACGGCATTTCGAATGCGGGTAAGAAGGTCAGCGATCGGGTCTGTAGTTTGTAGTGACATAATCTGTTCCTTTCCTACCAGCTACTCTTAGTAATGCCAGGGATTTGTCCCTTTGATGCTTTTTCACGGAAGTTGATACGGCTCAGGCCGAAACGGCGCATGTATCCGCGTGGACGGCCGTGAAGCGCGTCGCGGTTCTTCCAACGTGATGGCGAGCTGTTCTTCGGAAGCTTCTGAAGGCCTTCGAGGTCACCCATTTCTTTGAGTTCGGCACGCTTTGCCGCGTACTTCAGGATCATTTTCTTACGTTTCTCGTCGCGAGCGACGGCTGATGTCTTAGCCATTAGCGATTGCCTCCTTCCTTTTCAAATGGTACGCCGAATTTTTCGAGCAGCGCGCGGCTGTTTGGCTTCGATCCGTTTTTGACGACGAATGTGACCTGCAGGCCGTGGATGTGCTGCGTTTCTTCAAATGACAGTTCGGCGAAAATCGATTGGTCGGTAACGCCGAGGTTGTAGTTGCCGCCTTTGTCGAATGCTTTCGCGCTGACGCCGTGGAAGTCACGGACGCGTGGCAACGAAATGTTGACCAGGCGGTCGAGGAATTCGTACATGCGTGCGCCGCGAAGCGTCACGCTGAGTCCGACACGGTTCATACCGGCACGGATCTTGAAACCTGCAATAGATTTCTTCGCCATGCGGTCGACAGGCATTTGGCCGGTCACTTTGATGACGGTGTTGCGTACTACTTCGTAGTGGCGCTTGTCGTCTTTGTTCTTACCGATTCCAACGCTGACTACAATTTTCTCGAGTTTTGGCACTTCGTTGATGTTCGAAAGACCGAGTTCGGCTTGCAGTTCCTTGGCGTACTCAGACGCGTACAAGGCTTTCAGGCGAGGAGCGGTTGCAATAGCAGTTGTTTTTGCCATTATTTGATCTCCTTACTGTTTGCTTGGCGAGCAACGCGGCCCGTCGTGCCGTCTACGCTCTTCACGTAGCCGACACGGCTGGTTTTGCCGGTTTTTTCGTCAATCACGAGCGCAACCTTGTGCGCAGGCACGGCGACATGAATGTCTTTGTGCGAACCGCGCGGGTTGAGCTGGTTTGGCTTGATGTGGCGGTGCTTCTGGCCGATTCCTTCGATGAGGATGCCGTCCTTGGTAACGCCAACTACTTTACCAGTGGTGCCCTTTTGAGCGCCGCTGATGAGTTTTACTGTGTCGCCTTTGATGATACGTGCCATATTAGAGGACCTCCGGTGCAAGGCTGATGATCTTCGCGTAGCCCTGGTCGCGCAGTTCGCGTGGAACTGGACCAAAGACACGTGTTCCCTTAGGAGTCTTGTCGTCATTGATAATTACGGCAGCGTTGTCGTCAAATACGATCGTGCTTCCGTCTTTGCGGCGAATCTGGTTGCGGGTTCGTACGACCACAGCCTTGACTACCGATTTTTTCTTTACCGTACCGGTCGGGTTCGCGTCTTTCACGCTGGCAACGATGATGTCGCCGACGTGCGCGTAACGACGACGGGTACCGCCGAGAACGCGGATGCAAAGGATTTCCTTCGCGCCGCTGTTGTCAGCTACTTTCAGTCGGGTTTCTTGCTGGATCATATTAGTTCGCCTCTACTTCGTCTTCTTTCAGTTCGATAGAACCGCGAGATTTCTCGTCGATGCGTACCAAGCTGAAAGTTTTGGTCTTAGAAATCGGACGTACTTCCGAAATCGTTACCTTGTCGCCCTCGTTCGCTTCATTCTTTTCATCGTGAGCGGTGTATTTGCGGGAAACAGAGTACTGCTTGCCGTAAATCGGGTGGGTTTCGCGGCTTGTGACCGTAATAGTGATAGTTTTGTCAGCCTTATTAGAGGTCACAATACCGGTAAGTGTCTTTGCCATCTTATTTGTCCTCCTTTAAGTCTGATAATTCTGCTGCGGTGATCGCGGTGTGAACACGTGCGATCGCTTTGCGCTGGGTGGTAAGAACGTGCGGGTTCACCAGTTCGCCGGCAACGTGACTCTTGCGAGATTCGACGTGCGCGGTTTGCAGGCTCAGCAGTTCTTCACGAAGCTGTTCGACGGTTTTCACTTCGACAGCCTTCGCGTTCTTTTTGGTTTCAGCCATTATGCTTGCTCCTTCACGATGAACTTGGTCTTAACGGGCAGCTTGTGCGACGCGAGGCGCATTGCTTCGCGAGCGACTGCTTCGTCGACGCCCTTCATCTCGAACAGGACGGTGCCTGCCTTGACTTTGGCGACGAAGAACTCAGGGTTACCCTTACCGCTTCCCATCTTCACGTCCTGCGGCTTGCGCGTACGTGGAGTATGAGGGAAGATTCGGATCCAGATCTTACCGCCACGTTTGATGTGACGGGTCATCGCTTGACGAGATGCTTCGATCTGGCGTGAGGTGATGTCGTTGTTGTCTTGTGATTGCAGACCGTAGTCGCCGAAGGCAACGTAGTTTCCGCGAGTCGCGTTTCCTTCGTTTTTGCCTTTTCGGACTTTGCGGTACTTGGTTTTCTTAGGAAGTAACATACCTATGCAGCCCTTTCACCTTTGTAGATCCAGACCTTCACGCCGATGATGCCAGCTGGCGTCTTCGCACGTGCAGTGTGGAAGTCGACGTCGGCACGAAGCGTGTGCAGTGGTACGGAACCTTCGATTGTCTTTTCGCGGCGAGCCATTTCAGCGTTGTTGAGACGGCCTGCTACTTGAATACGAATACCCTTTGCACCGGCATTCATTGTGTTTTGAGCGGCCATTTTGGTCGCGCGGCGGAAGTTTGCACGGCGCATCAGCTGGTGAGCGATGTTCTCGGCGACAAGCTTCGCAGACAAGTCTGGGCGCTTTACTTCTTCGATGTTGATACGAACCGGAAGACTTGCGATCTTCTCGAGTTCACCCTTGAGTTCCGTTACGCCAGCGCCACCACGACCGATCACGACACCTGCTTTTGCAGTGTGGATCGTAACGGTCACGAGGTTTGCGGAGCGTTCGATTTCTACGCGAGCGATCGTCGGACGAGATTCGAAACGTTTTTCAACGTGGTCACGAATCTTGAAGTCTTCGACGAGCAGACGAGAGAAATCTTTCTTTCCTGCGAACCATCGGGAATCCCAGTTCTTGGTGATCTGGAGGCGGAAGCTGGTTGGATTGACTTTCTGACCCATTACTTCTTCTCCTCATTAGCTGGTGCTTCAGCTTTTACAGCTGGCTTTGCCTTTACGGGCTTCAGCGCACCGGTTACTTCAACCAAAATGTTTGAAGATTTCTTTTGGAACGGCAGCGCGCGTCCGCGGCTGGCAGGAACGAATCGCTTCAAGCGCGTTCCAGCCGTAACTGAAAGCGTTGAGATGATAAGCGTCTTGCCGTCGAAACCGTGGTTGTTGACTGCGTTTGCGCGTGCGCTTTCGATCGCCTTGATAACAGGACGAGCGGCACGCTTCGGTGTGTGGTTCAAAATGACGAGCGCGTCAGCGACGGTGCGTCCGCGTACCAGGCTGGCAACCAGGCTCACTTTACGTGGAGCTTGGTCGACGCCTTTGGCGTACGAACGTACTTTGTCAGCAGCAGCGACTTGGTTTTTCGTAGTATTAGCCATGATTACTTACTCTTGCCTCCGTGTTTGCGGAACTTACGAGTCGGGCTAAACTCACCGAGTTTGTGACCGACCATGTTCTCTGAAACGAGAACAGGGACGTGTACTTTACCGTTGTGCACGGCGATCGTGCGACCCACCATGTCAGGCGTGATCACACTGGCGCGTGCCCAGGTTTTGATGATTGTGCGGTCTTCGAGACTGAGAGCAGCTACTTTTTTCGCTAGCTTGAAGTCAATGAAAGGACCTTTTTTCAATGATCGACTCATTATCGCTTCCTCTTCGCGTCGTGACGCGTCCTTACAATTAATCCGGCAACATCTTTACGACGACGAGTACGGTAACCGAGAGTCAATTGACCCCAAGGAGTACGAGGCGCCTTACCAGGACCGTGACGTCCACCGTCACCACCACCGTGCGGGTGGTCTGCGGCGTTCATAACGACACCACGGACAGATGGGCGGATACCCTTGCGTCGGTTACGACCGGCAGAACCGATCTTGATGTTTTGGTGCTGCACGTTACCGACGACACCGAGGGCGGCAGTCACTTCCAAACGGAAACGACGGACTTCGCCTGAAGGAAGACGTACTTGTGCGTAGTCACCTTCTTTTGCCATCAGCTGTGCTTTGGTACCGGCTGAGCGAACCATTTGCGCGCCTTTACCTGCGTGCATCTCGATCGCGTAGATCTGAGAACCGACAGGAATCTTCGAAAGCGGCATACGGTTGCTTGATTCGACGGCAGCGTCTTCACCGCTGGTGATGACCTTGCCCACTGTCATCGAGGTATCAGCCAAGATGTAGTGGTACGTGCCGTGCTGGTCTTTGACACGTGCGATACGTGCGCTACGGTTCGGGTCGTATTCGATTTCTTCAATCGTAACGGTCAAACCGGCAGCCAAGTTGTGGTTCATCAAACGGTAGTGACGTTTGACACCACCACCACGGTGACGAACGGTAATGCGACCAGAGTTGTTACGGCCGGCATTCTGCTTCTTGCTCTTCAAGAGAGATTTAAGCGGTTTGCGAGTCGTGACCTGGCTCATGTCCTGAGTCGTCATGCCACGGCGGGCAGGAGTCGTTGGGTTGTAGAGTTTAATCGCCATTACTTCTTCTCCTCTTCAGCTGCTTCTTCAGCGAAGATGTTTAGTGAACTTCCTTCAGCGAGCGTGACATACGCCTTCTTGCTGTCAGTACGTTTCGTCGTTCCAGGGTAGCGGTTCTTTCCACGTGAGAAACGAACTGCCTTGCCTTGTTGGACGAGCGTTTTGATCGCAACGATGGTGACACCGTGCTCTTTTTGGATAGTTTCTTTGATTTGCTGTTTGTTGGCAGTCAAAGGAACGTTGAAGACATAGATGTTCTTCTGGCTTTGTCCGTAGGCCTTTTCAGTAGTAACGGGAGTTACGAGAATCGGTGATACCATATTACGCTTCCTCCTTTACTAACCAGCTCTTAAGCGTTGGCAACGATGCCGGTGAAAGCACGATGTGGTCCGCGTTAAGAATGTGATACACGTTCAAGTACTTAGTACTGACGAGCAAAATGTTCTGGATGTTGTTCGTTGCACGGAGCAGCGCGGGAGTCTTCTCTTCAACAACGATGAGCGTCTTGCGAGCAAACTTGTTGTCTTCGAGGAACTTCACGGCTTCAGCCGTCTTACCTGTCGTCTTGAGATCAAGCACGGAGATAAGGTTTTCCTGGTTCGCAATGGTCAGCGCCTGGCGGATAGCCTGTCGCTTTGATCGCGTGGAAATTTTCAACTTGTAGTTTTCGATGCCGAGAGGACCGAAAACGATACCACCGCCACGCCAGATAGGGTTACGTGATGAACCGAATCGTGCGCGACCTGTACCCTTTTGCTTCCAAGGCTTCTTACCACCACCGCGGACTTCACCGCGAGTTTTGGTCGTTGCGCTTGAAAGACGTGCGTTCGCGAGGTACGCGTCGTATGCAAGTTTCATCAACTGGTGGTTTTTTACTTCCACGTTGAACACTTCTTCAGGAAGCGCTGTCGTTGCAGCAGTCGTAGTTTTAACGTCAGCCATAATTATGCGTTTCCTTTCTTACCAACGGTAGCGAATCGCAGTGAGTTCAGTACGATCAGACCCTTCTTAGGACCTGGAACCGCACCGCGGACACCGATCAAGTTGTGTTCAGGATCAATGTAGCTGACTACAAGGTTCTTGACCGTCACTTGGTCGTGGCCCATACGGCCTGCCATGCGCTTACCTTTAAAGACTTTTTGCGGGTACATCGAACCGATGGATCCCACTTTACGAACGTTTCCGTTTCCACCGTGCGTGCTTTTGCTGGTTGCAAAGTTGTGTCGCTTCACCGTACCGGCGAAACCTTTACCTTTGCTGGTACCAGTCGCATCAACGATGTCGCCCAGTGCAAACGTGTTAACGTCAATAGTGCTTCCGACCTTGAGATCTTCTGGAAGATCTGCAACGCGGAATTCCCGAATGTGCTTCGGGGTTGTTTCGCTGGACTTAACGTGTCCAGCAACGGCCTTGCTCAGGTTCTTACCTAAATCAAATCCCACTTGGACTGCGTTGTATCCGTCAGTTTCGACGGATTTTACCTGAGTCACAGTCACAGGACCAGCTTGGATGAGGGTGACAGGGACTGCCTTCCCATCTTCGCTGATGATTTGGGTCATACCAATTTTGGTACCGAGAAGTGCTTTCATGCCTTCTAAACTCCCACTTAAAATTCTTGGTGGAAGGCAGTATCCTCGTCCGTATTGCAGGGGTCAGACTTACCAATTCACCAAGAATCGTTAATATTTTCGTAATGTTACCCGCTTAATATAGCAAAAATCAAGTCGAAAGTCAAGATGGCCACCCCTTTGAAATGCGCTGCTCGGCCCGGCGCGTCCTGTATAGTAAGATGCATGGAAAAAGTGGACGGACATACGAAACAGGCGCGTCACGGACGAACACGACGTCATCTTGCGAGCAGCATTCTGATTGCTACGGCCGTAGTGTGTGCCGGTGCGGTGAATGCCTGGATTATATATTCGACGCAGCAACGTATCGACACCACGAAAGCCGAGAGTGCAACATTTGCGGCCGCAAGCGACAAAGCCATCGCCTCTATCAAGGCGGCGAAACTGAAAGCGCGCCAAGAAGCAGATGCCAAAACGGCAGCCGATCAAGCGGCAACCGCCACAGATGCCACTGCGAGCACGGTTGATTCTTCAAAGTGCAACGTTGCCAAGACGCACGCGAACCCTTCATCGATTGATGTCGTCGTCAACAAAACGCACTGCATGCAACCGGTGAGCTACGCGCCGCAAGACCTGGTTACGTCGAACGGTGCCACGTTGAGCACGAAAGCCATCAATGCCTACAATCAGCTGTACATGGCCGCAGCGGCGGCAGGACAAAGCTTCTACGTCACCAGCAGCTACCGTTCGTACAGCGACCAAGTCGCGACCTATGCGTACTGGGTAAGTACGAGCGGCCAAAACGGTGCGGACACGTACAGTGCGCGTCCAGGATACAGTGAACACCAAACGGGGTTGGCGTTCGATGTCGCTGCCGGCGGATGCGTCCTGAACTGCTTCGGAACAACCCCGCAGTACACCTGGCTGCAGGACCATGCCGCCGACTACGGATTCATCCAACGATATTACAAGGGTTACGAATCCGTCACCGGATACGATGCCGAGGAATGGCACTACCGGTACGTCGGCGTCAATGTTGCCAAAGACATGCAGAAAAAAGGCGTAAAAACACTTGAGCAGTACTGGAATATTCCTGGAGGCAACTATTATTAACATGCGCCCTCTTCGCACCGGGCGAACAAACGCGCTTGTGCATGCGAGTGTTTTCAGCGATAATACGGGAAATACTCGTTAGCGCAAGGAGCACCATGCCAACTACGCCCAAAGCCGCAGTAAAGAAAAAAACAACATCGGCGAAAAAACCGGTCGCACGTAAAAGCACCGCCAAGAAGAACGTCAAAAAGCACATTGGCATGAAGTCATTCCGCGTGTATCCGAACGCACGGCCTTTCGTGACGTTCAAACCGACGAAACAAACAGCCTATTGGATCGTGCTACTGGTTCTCATTATCGTACTGCAATTGTGGATGCTGAAAATACAACTCGACATCATTGATCTTGCGAACAGCATTTCTGCGCAGTAACGCAACGCGGCACATGCCCATATAAAAAGAACCTCGTTGATGAGGTTCTTTTTTCGCGTCTGCAGTCGATTACATGCGGATTTCTGCGTCGACACCAGCCGGGAGGCTGAGGTTCTGCAGGCTGTCGATCGTCTTTGGCGTCGCGTTGGTGATGTCGATAAGACGTTTGTGAATACGCATTTCAAACGCTTCTCCGCCCTTTTTGTAGACGTGCGGTGATTTGACGACGGTAAACGTACTGCGACGGGTTGGAAGCGGTACTGGGCCGGCGATGTTCGCACCGCTGCGGATCGCAGTGTCGATGATTTGCTTTGCTGATTGGTCGATGACCTTGTGGTCATATGCTTTCAGGCGAATGCGAATACGCAGGCCTTGGTCTTTTGTTTCTGCCATGAGAAACCTTTCTTTGTTGTGCGCTGTAACCTCTGCTCGAATCGGTGTTGTTCGCGTCTGGCCGAGTTCTCAGTGCGGATTGATAATCTGTGTAATCATAGCAGAATCATGACAGTTTGTAAATGAAGGGTGACGTCGCATGAATTCTTTTGGTATAGTGAACGTATGAAAGAATACGGCTTCGATACCGATGTCAGCTTCCGTTCCGGGAACATCCTGCTGCTCAATGGCAAGCAGATCGAAACGCCGGACCATACGCCAGAAGATTTGCACGCGCAGCTCGCGGCCGTCAGCCTCGACATATGCGTCGAGCTGGAGCGCCTCGAGCATCACGACCGCGAATATCGTCCGACGAGCTCACGTTTTTTACGCCCCATCGTCCTTGTCGCACGGCTTGCATTGGCAGGACAAGAAGACAAAGCGTTATCAAGAAACGCGCTGCACTCTCGGCAACATCACATCACCCATCCGGACCTTTTGACCGCAGAGGCATTTACGTATTGGAACAGTATTGATACGGAAACTTTTCAGCCCCAAGCGCATGTCATCAAAGGCGTCGACAAAGACAGTGCCGGCGTCTGGCTGGGCGTCAACCGCGCCTATCCGGACCAATATCAACCGCTGCGATAACCAGCGGTTTTTCATATAACAAAAACCTCCGATGACTCGGAGGTTTTTGCGAATTAGAGAACTAATTACTTGACGATGCTGGTAACGACACCTGCACCGACAGTCTTACCACCTTCGCGGATTGCGAAGTTCAGACCTTGCTCCATCGCGATTGGCGCGAGAAGCTTGACCTTGAAGGTAAGCGTATCGCCAGGGATGACAAGTTCCTTGTCAGCTGGCAGTTCAACTTCACCCGTAACGTCAGTCGTACGGAAGTAGAACTGTGGTTTGTAACCCTTTGAGAATGGAGTGTGGCGTCCGCCTTCTTCCTTCTTCAGGATGTACACTTCGGCGTCAAACTCGGTGTGTGGAGTGATTGAGCCTGGTTTTACGATAACTTGACCGCGTTCGATTTGTTCGCGTTCAATACCACGGAGGAGAAGTCCGGCGTTGTCACCAGCTTGTCCGCGGTCGAGGTTCTTCTTGAAAGCTTCGATACCGGTAACCGTTGAAGTCTGAGTCTTTTTGACACCGACGATTTCAACTGGGTCGTTGATGTTGATAACACCAGTTTCGATACGTCCTGTCGCAACTGTTCCGCGTCCCTTAATAGAGAAAACGTCTTCAATTGGCATCAGGAAAGGCTTGTCGAGGTCGCGAGTTGGTTCTGGGATGTATGCGTCGATAGCAGCAACAAGTTCCATAATCGCGTCTTCTGAAGCAGCGTCACCTTCGAGGGCTTTTGTAGCAGAACCCTTGATGATAGGAGCGTCTTCGTCGTAACCGTTCTTAGCAAGCAGTTCGCGGATGTCCATCTCGACGAGTTCGACGAGTTCTGGGTCAGCGAGGTCCATCTTGTTCAGGAAGACGAGGATCTTTGGCACACCGACTTGGTGAGCGAGCAGAACGTGTTCGCGAGTCTGAGGAAGTGGACCATCGTTTGCAGCAACAACGAGGATTGCGCCGTCGATTTGTGCAGCACCGGTGATCATGTTCTTGACGTAGTCAGCGTGTCCTGGCATGTCGACGTGAGCGTAGTGACGAGTTTCTGATTCGTATTCCTGGTGAGACGTAGCGATGGTAATACCACGTGCACGTTCTTCAGGTGCGTTGTCAATTTGTGCGTAGTCAACCTGCTTGTTCACATCGCTTGGAAGGCGCTTTGCAAGCACGGTTGTGATAGCCGCCGTCAAAGTTGTTTTACCGTGGTCGACGTGACCCATGGTTCCAACGTTAACGTGTGGCTTGGTTCGATCGAAATCTGCCATTTAGATTAAATCTCCTTTAATTATTTTCGCATGAGAGTATTGCCACCTCACAACGTATAGGCATGATTATACAGAATTTCTCAACTTACGTAAAGCCCGTAACGGATAAACCAACCCTTTTCGCACAATCGGCTCATCGTCCTCATTTGCCGGGACACCGTTAAGCCTGCCTCCTTTGCATATCGACTTGCCATAATGTTGGCGAATCAATGTATTTACGATGCAGCTCTATGCTCTCGCGTACATGTTCGGCCTGACGATTCGTGTCGGCTGCAGCTAGTACGCGGAGCTCTTCGAGCCTCACGTAATCCGTGGGTTCGAACGACTGCTTCATGCGTTTCACTATTTCTTCCATAAACAGATACAGCGACTCGTAAGCCAACTGTACCGCCTGTTCGTCCCGCATGACATTTAAATTTCCGTGGAACAATTCGCAGCGGACTTCATACCAAAATTGAATGAGGTTCGTCCAGTCACTCGCATTGCTGAGCGAAACCGTCCACCGTGGAGTGTGAACCGCACCATCGTTTCGCAAGTACTTCACAATTCTCTCGACGACTGGCCGCATGCGGACAAGCACGCTGCCCCTTTCGTATTCTTCCCAAATAACGAACCTCGTCTTTAAAAGGCGTATTGCTTCAAAACTGTTCTGTTTCCCCGTTACTTTGTGAAACCATGCGTTATAAGAAATATACAGCCGTGCATACGCATCGGCGTAGCTGATATCCGATCGCTCGAACCATGAATAGACAATCGCCTCGGCCGTCCCTACCACGACTCGCCCCTCAGCGAGCGCTGCCCGTCTTTATTCATAAGTACCAGATCGTGAATCGTAACGATAAACAGCTGCGCCATGCCGTTCAAATCACGGGCTAATGACAACTCGAACATCGAGGGCTCAATGTCCTGTTCCTCGCTGCCGATGGCAATCATAATGCCGGCCGCTTTGTCAGTGACGACGTTGGAAAAAATACCTCGTAACAATTCGGAAGGATGCATGGTATCAAGTACTTTGATGGATCGCTTGGCAATGAGCCTTTTCGCTCCGTCCACGGTCAAATACACGAGCCTGGTGGTTTTGGACAATGACAGCTCGACGTACAACCCCTTTGCCTTTTCACGCGTATCGATTACCAGTTGCTTCGTACTGACAGGGTATCTGCCGGCTAGTTCGAAAGCGGCAATGATTTGCGAAGCGCGTGCCGGCCCCAGCCCGGTCACTTCCAACAGCGAGTCGTATGATATGTCATTCCCGTGTCTCGTGAGCTGCTTTAACGTTTTGCGCGCAATCCTGCCGACGCTTGCTTGAGCCGTGCCGCTGCCGATTAACAATTGCAACAATTCCGCATTGGAAAGTGCCGCCGCTCCCCTTTTCTGCAGTTTTTCCCTGGGCCTGTCGTAATGCGCTGTATTCTCCATACAGTTCATACTACGCACCAATTATGACCTCTTCATGAAACGGACGCGCAAACAAAAAAACACCGTGCAGATTTCGCACGGTGTTTTTGTTGCAAGAATCGATTACTTAGCGGTTCGCTTCGCAATGATCTCAGCCTGAACGTTCGGTGGTACTTCCTCGTATTCAGAAAGTTCCATCGTCGACGCTGCACGGCCTTGGCTCATTGAACGGATGTCGTTCGTGTAACCAAAGAGGTTTGAAAGCGGAACGAATGCACGGACCAGCTTTGCGCCGCCAGGAATGTCTTCCATGGCGTCGATACGGCCACGGCGAGAGTTAAGGTCGCCAATGATGTCACCCATGAAGTCTTCAGGAGTCGATACTTCGACTTTCATGACAGGCTCAAGGATAACAGGACGCGCCTTTGGAATACCTTCCTTCACCGACAGGACACCTGCCAGGTTGAAGGCGAGTTCGCTTGAGTCGACGTCGTGGTAGCTACCGTCGTAGAGGGTCGCTTTGACACCGATCATAGGGTAACCAGCAAGGACACCGCCGTCAAGCGTATCATGAATACCCTTTTCAACTGGCTTGATGTATTCCCTAGGGACGACACCACCCTTGATGGCATCGACGAATTCGAAACCGAGTCCAGATTCGGTCGGCTCGAAGCGGATCCATACGTCACCGTACTGACCGCGTCCACCGGACTGTTTCGCGTGCTTACCTTGGGCTTCCGCCACTGAGCGGATCGTTTCACGGTAGGCGACTTGTGGCTCACCAATGTTCGCTTCGACGTTGAATTCGCGCTTCATGCGGTCAACAAGGATGTCGAGGTGAAGCTCACCCATACCTGACATGATTGTCTGGCCGGTTTCTTCGTCAGTGTGAATACGGAACGTAGGGTCTTCTTCAGCCAAGCGCTGCAGTGCGATGCCCATCTTTTCCTGGTCGGCTTTGGTCTTCGGTTCGACCGCAATCGATACTGGAGGGTCTGGGAATTCAATTGATTCGAGAAGAATCGGGTGCGCAGGATCAGCGAGCGTGTGACCGGTAAAGGTGCTCTTAAGCCCGACAACTGCGGCGATATCGCCTGCACCGACGGATTCGATTTCTTCACGCTTGTCAGCGTGCATACGTACGATACGGCCGATACGCTCTTTTTCACCGGTGGTGGTGTTCAAGATGTAGCTACCAGCAGTCAGTTTACCGCTGTAAACACGAACGAAGATCAGACGTCCGACGAATGGGTCGGTCGCAATCTTGAAGGCGAGCGCAGAAAGAGGTTCCGCCTCGTTAGGCTGACGTTCCACGACGTCACCGCTCTTCGGGTTCGTTCCCTGGATGGCATCGACGTCGAGTGGAGATGGCAGGTAGTCGTTTACGAGGTCGAGGACCTTTTCAACGATGACGCCACGTCCGTCGCCGCCCGTGACGAGGAAGAAGTCACCGGCAAGAACACGCTTGCGGAGCGCACGCTTGAGGTCTTCTTCAGAAATAGATTCTTCGCCTTCGTTCAAGAAACGTTCGAAGAGTTCGTCTTCAGCTTCAACGGCCGCTTCAACCAAGAGGCTGCGAGCGTTCTTTGCTTTTTCAAGCATGTCAGCTGGGATTTCGCCTTGGACCAACGCCTTGTCGGTGTAATCGTTGTAGGTGTACGCCTTCATGTCGATCAGGTCGACGAGGCCGTTAATTTCTTTTTCGAATCCGATAGGAAGGTGGATAGGAAGCGCCTGCTTTGAAAGGCGGAGGTGGATGGTATCAAGAGACTTGTAGAAGTCACCACCGATTTGGTTGATCTTGTTGATGAAACAAATACGAGGCACACCGTATTTGTTTGCCTGGCGCCAGACAGTTTCAGTCTGTGCTTCAACGCCCATCTTGCCGTCAAAAACGGTAACCGCGCCGTCAAGGACGCGAAGGGAACGTTCCACTTCGGCGGTAAAGTCGATGTGGCCCGGGGTGTCGATGATGTTGATTTTGTGTTCTTTCCAAAATGCGGTGACGGCAGCTGAAGTAATCGTGATTCCACGCTCTTTCTCTTGCGCCATCCAGTCGGTTGTCGCGCTGTCGCCGTCGGCGCCACGGACTTCACCGATTTTGTGGTTGATACCGGTACGGTACAGAATACCTTCGGTAGTAGTCGTTTTACCCGCGTCAATGTGGGCGATGATGCCGATGTTTCGGTAGTCCTTCAACGGGACGTTCTTTTGTGCCATGTGTGGTCGTCTCTTTCTTGATTAACTTATTGCCATTCGAAGCCATAATTTTGGACATGCAAGAATAGCGCTTTAGTACCATTATAACAGAAATACCTATTCTTCACCAGTGTGTGAAGGATCAATATTGCGCAGATCTTTCGACCAGTCAAATGATTCAAAATACCCGTCGATCATGCTTATACGTTCGTTCACTTCATATGCATGATACGTCAAAACGACTGCACCGACGCCCATGGTAAAAATTGTGCGCTTCACAGGGTCATCGTAAAACTCCGCAGCCCATTCCTCTGCCTTCTTCGTGGCCTCTTCACCTGCAAAATCAAGCCCTTTTTCACCCAGCTGCACGAGCGGATGTGTTTCATCCACCCCATCCGTGTCAGCCGTGCCGTGAAGCTTTACGGATTTCGCAATGCTGTCATAAATCGGAGAAAATGGAACTGCTTGATTTTGAACATATTCCAAAGGGAAAATTGCTGACAGTAATCCTCTTTTGAACGCATGCGTCATTCCCAGCGTACGATCTAGTACGATACCTTTTTCATTGACGGGTTCTATGTTCAGCGCAGCCATACCTGCGGAAAGGACGAACCTATGCGACTGCATCGATCCGTGCGACGCCGCATATTCCCTTTTCATAAGATATGCTCGTATTCCTCCTTCAGAGTCAAAATCTTGGTCAGCGAACTCGAATCCAGCCGAATAATCGCTTTGTGTTGCAAGTCGAGGAAAATGCAGTTCTGACATGATACCGCTGATTTAAGCGCAACGAGTCAGTTTTTGCAAGCGTCTGCGTTATGCCGCGTCATTCAGTTTGATCTGAATCGCTTTCCTGTTCACGATAGCGCCGAACTTACGAGCCACAACAGCCGGCCGAGACACCTTGATCGTCTCGTGATCCCTGTAGACGATTTCCTTGCCTTCTGTATCCCTGAATCGTTCGACGGCGTCGCTGTAGCGTGTGAAATGCCGATGGAACGTCGTTTTCAAAAAATCCTCGCCGACGGAATCCAACTCGTCTTGCGGGACGATACGCCCTTCGGCAACGCTCAAGCGGCGCAATGAAAAAAGCCCCATGGTGTTTACTGTTTCATGAGCCGTGACATACAAGCGCTTGAATGCAGCATGTGCCAGTTTGTAAGAACGAATGTAATCGTGCATGGCATCACGTTCTGGCATGGCTGGCTTTTCAGCGAAAGCGTGGACGGCATTGTGAAATTGGCGAGGCATTCGGCCAACATTTGTTGCCAGTTCACGAAACTGCTTCGGAATGTCGTCACCGTTATTCATAAGCCTGCTGTATTCATGCGCCTCGAAATAAAAATGATGGTTGTCTGTCCTCGTCTCAGTGTTCAGTGGATCACGAGGCCACTCGTATCCGTCGACGAACAATTCAGACGTCATATTGGCGATGAATTGGTCGATTTTCACGAACCCACGTTCGTCGATGGGAACCGGCATGAGTTCAATGCCGTCTTTCGGCCTGCCGGTATCAAGATTGAGCCACCGTTCCGGCTCTTTCCACGCGTGCACGGGCGGCAACGAAGGCGATTGTTCCGCTCGTTGCTCCCCCGTCATATCTACGCGTTCCCCATATATCCTTGTTATACATGAGCGTCATCGACCTGTAAATACTAAAGGCAAAACAAAAACCCGGACGAATCCGGGTTTGCTGTTGGTGCGGGTAATTATCCGCGGGCAAAGTGCGCGAAGGCGCGGTTTGCTTCTGCCATTTTGTGGGTGTCTTCCTTCTTCTTGAAGGCTGCACCGGTTTCGTTGTACGCGTCAACGATTTCGAGTGCGAGACGCTGCGAGTAAGGAATGCCCTTACGTGCGCGCGCAGCTTGTACTAACCATGTGAATGAATAGTGCAGCTGGCGGTGTCCGGCAACTGGGAACGGAATCTGGTAGTTCGCACCACCGACACGACGAGATTTGACTTCGAAGTTAGGTGAAACGTTCTTCAGTGCTTTTTCGAATACTTCGAGAGGGCTTTCGCTGTCGAGCTTCTTGGCTGCGGTTTCAAGCGCAGTGTAAACGGCTTTTTCAGCGACGAGCTTTTTGCCGTCAAGCATCGATTTGTTGATTAGGCGCTGAACGAGGACGCTCTGGTAACGGCGGTCCGGGCTCAATACGCGCTGCAGGCTAGCGGTAACTTTACGTGGCATTACTTGCTCTCCTTCTTCGTACCGTACTTCGAACGGCCTTGTTGACGGTTGTTGACACCCTGAAGGTCAAGTGCGCCGCGAACGATGTGGTAACGGACACCTGGAAGGTCAGGCACGCGTCCACCGCGTACGAGAACGACGGCGTGCTCTTGGAGGTTGTGGCCTTCGCCGCCGATGTATGCCCAAACTTCTTGGCCGTTCGTCAGACGAACACGAGCAACCTTGCGGAGTGCCGAGTTAGGCTTCTTTGGTGTTTTGGTCGTCACTTTGATACAGACGCCGCGCTTCAGCGGTGAGTTCTGGTCGTAGTAACGGGTCTTGAGCGCGTTGTGAATGCGACCGAGAGCAGGAGATTTGCTCTTCTGCTTTGCGGTCTGGCGCGGCTTGCGGACTAATTGGTTGATTGTTGGCATTAAATAAAACTTTCGTTGTTACTTGAATTAATGTGCCGCCGGAGCGGAAAATACAGAAAGATTCTGCGGATTGGCTTTTCGGGGTCAGCATCCCCTCAAACATGTTTACCTCATTACGAAACTTGTACACTGCCTCGAAATAGATAAACGGAAACTCGTAGCGTATTATAGCAGACACACGTCATTAAGACAATGCTACGCCTGGAGCTATTGAGGGTCCGTTCGCTTCAGACCATATATCAACCGCCTCGAGCACGTCTCCGAGGGCTTCGGGGGCAATAGCGAGCACTTTGGGAGTAATGCTTACGTACTGATCGGTATTTTCAGTTGATGCGGCACGCGCCTGCTTTTCTTCGGGCTCATTCAGGTAATAGCGGTGCTTTACTTTTGCAAAATTCTGTTTGAGGTGACGTTTCATTGCTACCAAACTTATGACACCCCCTCCTATAACGGCATACGGCAGCATATCACAAATATGTTGGACCGTTGCGTTTTCAATCATAGCGTCGCTAAAGCTAATAGCGTTTGCGACGAGACCCATCACCGCGATTGCACCCATTTTTTTTCGATAAAGCGGCTTGTGCGCTTCTTCAAACTGACGCGCAATGGTCTCGTAGTAATTGGAGTTTTTTGTTTTCATTTCTTCATCACCAGAAAGTGCTGCATGCTCCAGTTCGTGCACCAGCGTGTTGTTCAGACTGTATTCGATTGCGGCAGCGTTATTGAGACGTATCCGGCCTTCTGATTGTTCCGTAATGGTAAACACGCAGTCATTCATCGGTGCAGGAGCATACACTTGAATGCGATGCCGCTTACTTTCGTACTCACCCTTCGTTACATATCGTTCCGTATCGTCGTGCGATGCGTTCCCGGTAAATACGACCGACAAGTTTTGAATGCTTTCATCCGTCATGCCTTTGCTGCGCAGCCTTTGTGCGATGCCCTCCAAATCGACGTCTATAAAGTCGACTTGCTCGCCAACGGCAAGATTAAAAGAAATTGCAGGGTACGCATCCATATTACGACTATTATAGCACATTATCAAATAAATAGCAAAAAACACCCCTCTCGAGGTGTCTTTTCTCCAAACCGGAACGGTTAGGCCGCGATTTCGATATCTTCGAGGATATCGGCTTCGACGACGTCGCCTTCCAGCGTGTCGAGCGCAGTTGCGCTGTCGACGCCGGTTCCGACAGGAATCTTACGTCCGATGATCACGTTCTCTTTCAAGCCGTTCAATCGGTCGATACGACCGCTGACTGCCGCGTTGATCAGCACGCGAGTCGTGTCCTGGAACGATGCGGCGGACAGGAAGCTGTCAGACCAGATCGAGACCTTCGTGATACCGAGCAGCAGCTGGGTAAACGCGACGGTTTCTTTGCCTTCAGCGGCAAGCTTGTCGATCGCTTCCATGACTGCCGCACGAGAGACGATGTCTCCGGTAACGAAAGTACTGTCACCCGGGTCTTCAACCTGAACGCGGCTGAACATCTGTCGAACGATGATCTCGAGGTGCTTGTCGGCAACGTCTTGACCCTGTGCCGCGTAGATACGAAGCACTTCGTTGATGATGTAGCGCTGCGTCGCTTCGATGCCCTTGAGGCGCATTAAGTCGTGCAGGTTGAGCGAACCGCCGGTCAGACGGTCACCCGCTTCAACCATGTCGCCTGAGCGGACGGTGAGCTGGTAGTTGCCTGGGATTTCGTAACGAACCGGTGAACTTGCGTTGGCAGCCAGGACGAGGTATTCGTCGGTGACTTCTACGACACCGTCAAACGGAGCGACGAGCGGTTTGCTTTCGCTTTCGCCGGAAGCCAGCACGTCGCCGACTTTGACGTTCGCACCGGATTTGATGCCGGCAGTACGGCCTTCGAGCGCGATGCGTTCGACGTGACCTGCTTCAGGAGTAACCTGAACGATGTACTTCTTGCCGTCTTCCCACTGCTCGACAAGACCAGTGACTTCAGTGACGTATGCCTGACCCTTTGGCGAACGAGCTTCGAAGAGCTCTTCGACACGAGGCAGACCCTGGGTGATGTCAGATTCCTGCACACCACCTTGGTGGAAGGTACGGAGCGTCAGCTGGGTACCTGGTTCACCGACGGACTGAGCCGCGATGACACCGACCGGCTGCGCTTTCGCGACAACCTGGTTGGTCGACATGTCGATACCGTAGCTGGACTGCGGAACGCCGCGGAGATTCTTGGTAGAAAGAACCGAACGGATCTTTACTTCCTGAATATCCTTGTCGTTTTCAATCGACTGAGCGATTTCACGGGTGATGAGCTCACCTGCTTTGACGTACTGAGCGACGTCTTCTGCGGCGAATCGTCCGTACAGACGGTTGCCGAAGGCGATCATCGTCAATTCGGTTTCAGATCGGTAGATCGTGAAGCCTTCGTCGTCGCCGTCTTCGTCTTCAACGGTGAAGACATCTTGTGAGACGTCAACCAGACGACGGGTGAGGTATCCTGAGTCGGCCGTCTTGAGGGCGGTGTCGATCAGACCCTTACGTGAACCACGAGTCGCAACGAATTGTTCCAGTGAGGACAGACCCTTCTTGTAGCTCGAGCGAATCGGGAGCTCAATTTCACGGTTGGTCGCGTCGACCATGATACCGATCATTGCGCTTGCCAACTGGATGTTCGAGATATCACCACGAGCACCGGAGTTGACCATGACTGAGACGCTGGTATCCATCGTCTTCATACGTTCTTGCAGGAAGTCCGTAATCGTGCGGACAACGCCACGCCATGTCGAAACGGTCAGAGCGTATCGTTCGTCTTCGGTGATGAGACCTTGGTTGAACTGTTCGCTGATGAGCGTCGTCTTGGCGTCACCTTCTGCGATGAACTCATCGGTTTCAGGGAAGACAACGTAGTCGTCCTTACCGGTCGAAACGGCTGCGATGGTAGCGAAGCGGAATGCCAAGCCTTTCATGCGGTCAGCTGTCTGTGCGGTGAGTTCGGCGCCGTAGTTCTCAAAGATGTCGTTCAAGACCTTCTTGAGTTGCTTCTTGTTCTGAATGCCGTTGTCGTACGGGAAGTCAGCCGGGAGGATTTCGTTGAAGAAAACACGTCCGAGCGTCGTTTCACGCATTTCACCTTTCGCAGATACGCGGATCGGCGTCTGCAGTTGGATGTGGTGGTTGTCGTATGCCATTTCAGCTTCGTATACCGAGCTGTATGACTTGACCGTGTCAGTCTGTGCTGACGGTTTGTTGTACGTCAAGTAGTAGTTACCGAGCACGACGTCTTGCGCGATCGAAAGGACCGGTGCGCCGTCAGCTGGCTTCAAGAGGTTGGCAGTCGCGCTCATGAGTTCACGAGCTTCTTGCTGTGCTTGCTTGGAAAGCGGAAGGTGGACTGCCATCTGGTCACCGTCGTAGTCGGCGTTGAAACCGTTTGCAACGAGCGGGTGCAGCTGGATTGCCTTGCCTTCGACGAGCTTCGGCTGGAAGGCCTGGATCGACAAACGGTGCAGTGAAGGCGCACGGTTCAAGAGAACGTATTTGCCTGCAATGACTGAGTCGAGGGCGTCCCAAACGACTGCTTCGCCGGCTTCAATCAGACGGGTCGCAGAACGGATGTTGTGCGCGTATTCGCCGTTGATCAGCCAGTGAATGACGAACGGTTTGAAGAGTTCGAGTGCCATCTGCTTTGGCAGACCACATTCGTTGATCTTCAGTTTCGGACCGACCACGATGACGGAACGACCAGAGTAGTCGACACGTTTACCGAGGAGGTTCTGACGGAATCGTCCCTGCTTACCCTTGAGCATGTCAGAGATCGACTTCAGACGGCGTCGGCCGCCGGTCGCGTTGACTGCGCGTCCGCCGCGAGCGGCAGAGTTGTCAATCAGTGCGTCAACCGCTTCTTGAAGCATACGCATTTCGTTGCGGCGAATCACTTCAGGCGCATTGAGTTCGAGCAGCTTCTTCAAACGGTTGTTACGGTTGATGACACGGCGGTACAGGTCGTTCAAGTCGCTGGTTGCGAAACGGCCACCCGTCAATTGCACCATAGGACGAAGGTCCGGTGGGATGACAGGAAGAACGGTCAGCGTCAGGCTTGACGGCTTGATGCCAGCAGATTGCATGCCTTCGAGCACCTTGAGGCGCTTCAAAAGCTTCTTTTCGCGCTGGCCTTTCGCGCCGGCAACTTCTTCCGTGAGCTCAGCGATGAGTTCAGGAAGCTTGATGTTGTCGAGGAGCGCTTTCAACGCGACGCCACCCATGCCGACTTCAACGAGATCCTGGTATTCTTCAGGAAGGTTGCGGTAGTCGACTTCGGACATCAACGCGTTCGCAACGAGGCTTTCGAGCTGTGATTTTTTCACGGCGTAGGCCTCGTTGAGCTCTTCGAGTTCTTTGGTCTGGCCTTCGGCGAGGACTTTTACGTCTGCACCTTCAGCTTCAGCGTCTTTTTCGTAACGCATTTTGATCGCGATGCGGGCCGCTTCGGTCTCCGCTTCGAGGTCTGACAGGAACTTGTCGCGGGTTTCAACGTCGCTCTTCAAGATGACGTACGTTGCAAAGTACGCGATGCGTTCCAGGTTGCGCACGGTGATGCCGAGCAGCAATGACATTGCTGACGGTGTTCCGCGCATGAACCAGATGTGCGCGACAGGGCTGGCGAGCTGGATGTGTCCCATGCGTTCGCGGCGGACGATAGACTTGGTAACGAGGTCACCGTTCTTGTCGACTGCTGCTTCGCGGGAACGAACGCCCTTCAGCTTGTTGTCGTGCGGGTTGATGTCTTTTACTGGTCCGAAAATTCGTTCGCAGAAAAGGCCGTCACGTTCTGGTTTTTGTGTTCGGTAGTTAATGGTTTCAGGTTTGGTAACCTCACCGTAACTCCATTTCATGACATCTTCTGGGCTAGCGACTGAAAGTCGGATAGCGTCAAAGTCAGCGATGCCGTTGTTTATTACTACGCGCGACATATTTACGCCTCCTCCTTAATTTCTTCTACTTCATCAATATCTTGGATGCTCATGCCGTCTTCGATGTCTCCGATTTCATCGGCTTCGTCGAGAACGGTTTCTTCATCTTCATCGCCAAGGACGCTGGATGCGGCAACGGGCTGGCCGTTGATAACGCTTCCGATCACTTGTTCTGCGTCGATGACTGCATCTTCGGATTCGTCCAAGAGGTCGACACGGAGGCCGAGACCTTGAAGTTCTTTCACGAGGACGTTAAAGCTTTCTGGAAGCTTCGGTCCGACGATCGGTTCGTTCTTGATGATTGATTCGTATGCTTTCGCACGTCCGTAGACGTCGTCAGACTTGATGGTGAGCATTTCCTGCAGCGTTGCGGCAGCACCGTACGCTTCAAGAGCCCAGACTTCCATCTCACCGAATCGTTGACCACCGTTTTGGGCTTTACCACCGAGCGGTTGCTGGGTGACCATTGTGTATGGACCGGTAGAACGGGCGTGAATCTTGTCACTGACCATGTGGTGCAGCTTGAGCATGTGCATGACGCCGACGGTTGTGCGCTCTTCGAACGGTTCACCGTTACGGCCGTCGTACAACTGGCTCTTTCCATCGCGAGCGTAGCCTGCTTTTTCAAGCTCGTCAGAGATCGTTTCGTCAGAAACACCGTTAAATGGAGGCGTTGCGACCTTGTAGCCAAGTGCGCGTGCAGCCATACCGAGGTGAGTTTCGAACAGCTGTCCGATGTTCATACGGCTTGGGACACCCAGCGGGTTCAAGACGACGTCGACAGGAGTTCCGTCTTCCATGAACGGCATGTCCTCGACTGGAAGGATACGAGCCACGACACCCTTGTTACCGTGACGTCCGGCCAGCTTGTCACCGACGGAAATCTTACGGAACTGAGCGACGAAGATCTGGATCTGCATCAGGACGCCGGCTTTGAGCTCGTGTCCGTTTTCGCGGCTGAAGATCTTCACGCCGACGACTTTTCCGCCGCCTGCGTTGTTCATGCGTTGTGACGTGTCACGAACGTCTTTGGCTTTTTCACCGAAGATTGCGCGGAGCAATCGTTCTTCGGAAGAAAGTTCCTGTTCACCCTTCGGAGTAATCTTACCGACGAGTACGTCGCCGCTCTTTACTTCCGAACCGAGCTGAACGATACCGTTTTCGTCGAGGTGACGAAGCGATTCTTCAGAAACGTTCGGGATGTCGCGGGTAACGATTTCAGGACCGAGCTTGGTTTCACGAACTTCAACGGTGTAGTCCTTGATGTTGACGCTGGTCAGCGTGTCATCTTCGACGAGTTTGCGGGAAAGAACGATCGCGTCGTCCATGTTGTAACCAGACCATGGCATGAAGGCGACGGTAAGGTCGCGGCCGAGGGCGATTTCACCTTCAGCAACAGACGCACCTTCAATGATGATGTCGCCGGCTTTCAGCTTCTGGCCGCGTTCGACGCGGACTTTCTGGTTGATCGAGCGGTCGTCGTTCGACTTGACGAAGTGGACAGGTTCGTACGTCTTCACGCCGTCCTTGTATTTCACTTCGACTGCGTCACCATCAGCGCGGAGCACTTCTCCGTCAGCTTCAGCAACAACGACTTGGCTGGTGTTCAAAGCGATTTCGTGTTCGATACCAGTACCGACGGTTGGAGACTGAGGAGTCAACAGTGGAACTGCCTGCTTCTGCATGCTCGCGGCCATCAGGGAACGGTCGACGCGGTTCTTTTCAACGAATGGGACGAGTGATGCGGTCGCACCGAGGATCTGCTTGTGCGCAGCGTCCATGAAGGTCACTTCGCTGGCGTCAACCTGCTCTGGGAGGAGGCCGTTACGCGCAGAAAGGCGTTCTTCTTTAAAGGTACCGTCGTCGTTCAGTTCGACGCCGGCGTCTGCAATGACTTCGGTCGCTTCTTCTGATGCGTCGAGGTAGACGACTTCATCAGTTACCTTGCCGTTCGTGACACGGAGGTACGGCGTTTCGATGAAACCGTATTCGTTGACACGTGCGTATGATGCAAGGTTCAGCACCAGGCCAATGTTCGCGCCTTCTGGCGTTTCAACGGCACAAAGGCGTCCGTAGTGAGTCGGGTGGGCGTCACGGACGTCAAATCCGGCACGTTCACGGGAAAGACCACCGGGACCCATAGATGAGAGACGTCGCTTGTGAGCGAGTTCTGCCAGCGGGTTGGTTTCGTCCATCAGCTGTGAAAGCTGTGAGCTTGCGAAGAATTCGCGGACGGCAGCAACGACAGGACGGGCGTTGATCAGTTGGTTCGGAGAGACGTTTTCGATGTCAGACATAGACATGCGGTCCATCGCGTTGCGCTGCATGCGGAGCATACCGACGCGGAACTGACGAGCAACGAGTTCGCCAACGAGTTTGACGCGACGGTTCGACAGTGCGTCGATGTCGTCAGCAGCTTCCTGCGAGTTGTTCAGACGGATGATCTCTTTGACAATTGCTTCGAGGTCAGAAACCTGGAAGACACGGTTTTCGGTCGTGTTTGGCACTTCGAGCGCGAGGCGCTGGTTGAGCTTGTAACGGCCGACGCGGCTGTAGTCGAAACGCTTGAAGTCGAAGAACATGCGTTCGATCATCGAACGTGCGTTGTCGACGGTCGCGAGGTCGCCTGGACGGAGGCGGCGGTACACTTCAATCAACGCTTCGTTGGTTCCGCGTGCCGGATCCTTGTCGAGGGTTGCGTCGATGTATTTGACTTCGCCGGTGTCGACGTCTTCAAAGAGGGCTTTGATGTCAGTCGTCTTGTTGTAGCCGAGTGCGCGGAAGAGCGTCGTGACAGGCAGTTTGCGACGACGGTCGATCTTTACGTAAATAGCACCGTTCGAAGCGGTCTCGAATTCGAGCCATGCGCCGCGGCCTGGAATCAGTTTCGCGCCGTAGTTGTTACGGGTCGCAAGACGGTCAGCAGTAAAGAAGACGCCGGCTGAACGGATCAGCTGGGAAACGACGACACGCTCCGTACCGTTGATAATGAATGTCCCGCGTTCGGTCATCCATGGGTAATCACCCAGGTAGATTTCCTGTTCTTTGACTTCGCCGGTTACTTTGTTCGTCAATTCGACGACTGCCTTCAAAGGAGCGTCAAAAGAGACGTTGTTTTCTTTTGCGTACGTTTCGCTGTTTTTCGGTGCGTCGAATGCGTACTTGCCGAAACGGAGTGCCAATTTCTGACCGGTGTAGTCATCAATCGGGTTCAATTCAGCAAAAATTTCACCAAGTCCGGTCTCGACAAATTCTTTCCATGAAGACCGTTGGTGATCAATAAGGTTTGGTACTGCTAATGCTGTGTCGTCTTTCGTAAAGAAAACACGCTTCGCGTCTGAGCGTTTGGTCGTTGCCATAGGCTATGTCTGTCCTCGCATTTAATTGTTTTGTTACTCGATCCGTCAATCGAGAAGGGTTCTTTGGCGTTGAAGATTCCCTTAACCACTGGTCGTTATTGTCGCCCATCGATGGGACTGCCACATCCTTCTTTAGACATACGAAACCACGGCTACACTACTTCTTAATACTAAGTATGCAGTAAAATTAATAAGAAATCAAGAGTCGTATGAAACTATTCTTTAGCGTTCGCAGATGATGCACGCAAGTTGTTGGCCGCTCCAGAAATGGCGACTGCCGCAACGGCTTTTTCCATTCGAACGCGTTGTTGCGAATTGAAGCGCTCATGAAGCATGCGTTGGAGAGATCCCAGCCTATCACCTACCTCTTTGTACGTATAAGCGCCATACACAATGCCGGATATGTCTAGGAAATGAAATGCGTCTTCTTCGTGGCCGGCAGGCTCATAGCATACATGCATATCAGCACCCGCAGGAGCAATAGAACGGGTAAATTCTTCCGATTCATGTACTAAATGAGCAATGTCGGCGGAAGAAGCTTCGTCCTTGTCGAACATGTATGATAATTCTACGTTTGCCATAATCCCAGTAGTGTAAGTGAGGCGAGGTATTTTGTCTAATCGGCTTTCGTGATCACTTCGTCAATCAACCCGTACGCTTTGGCTTCTTGGGCGCTCATCCAGTAATCACGGTCAACGTCTTTTTCAATTTGAGAAAGCTTCTTGCCCGTATTCTTCGCAAGAATTTCATTCAGCATTTTCTTCAGGAATATGCCTTCTTTGAGCGTGATTTCCTGGTCGGTAATCTTCCCCTGGGTACCGCTGGACGGCTGGTGGATCATGATGCGGCTGCTTGGCAACGCATATCGTTTTCCTTTAGTGCCGCTCGACAGCAGGAATGCGCCCATACTCGCCTGCAATCCTATACCGATCGTCTGAACGTCGGGCTTGATGTGTTGGATAGTATCGTAAATGGCCAATCCGTCATAGACGCTGCCGCCAGGGCTGTTGATATACAGTTTGATATCTTTCTTCGGGTCTTCGTACGCGAGGTGCAGCAACTGTGCCACGACGACGTTGGCCGTATGTTCGTTCACGTCTTCACCCAGGAAGATGATGCGTTCGTTCAGGAGGCGCGAGTAAATGTCGAAGGCGCGCTCTCCGTCATAAGATTTTTCTATTACCGTTGGGACGAGATAATTCGATGGTTTGTTCATATATCTATTGTATATAAAATTAGCACTCGATGCAATAGAGTGCTAATTATTCATAATGTTGAGAGGGCGGCAGCGACCGCGATGGGTATGATACCGCACGTCGCGGTCGCTGCCAGAAGGGGTACCACCCCTTCTCTACTCTCATTTCGGGCCCTATTGCGCCCAGACGACCCGAACTCTGCCCGGGCACAACCCTCATGAGAGGAGCGAATCGGGAATCAGGTTCCGGTCCGCTCCTGTCAGTATACCAGCAATGCTGCTACTTGTTCAGTTCGAGCAAGCGCTCGATCGTTTTTTCAGTGACGAAGTGGTTCGCAATGTCACGGCGTACTTCTGCCGTTTCAAATTGTTTCAATGCTTCAGGATTGTTCTGGTACTGCTGTTTGTGCACTTCGACGTGCTCGTCGATTTCAGCATCGGTCGCGCTTACTTTTTCAGCAGTCGTCAGTTCAGCGAGGACGAGGCCCGCCTGCACGCGCTTCAAAGCAGTCGGACGAACTTCATTTTCGCGCCATTCTTCCATGTCCTTGAAACCGTTTGAAGCCAGGTAGTTGTCGATCGACAAGCCCTGATACAGAAGGTTCTGTTCGAAGTCACGTTCGATTGAACGCATTTGATCCTCAACCAGGACGTCAGGGACGGGCACCTTGCTCTTTTCAATCAGCTCGTTGATAAGCGCGTCTTTGTGCTTGTCGTTGACGCTGCGTTCTTTTTGATCAAGCAGCTCTTTCTTGATGTCAGCTTTCAGCGCGTCGACCGTTTCGAACTGACCGGCTTTTTTTGCGAACTCGTCATCCACTTTTGGAAGCTCCGCCTCGAGCACCTTATTCAAAGTGACCGTAAAGACAACTTTCGTGCCGGCGAGTTCCGCGGCATGGTAATCATCAGGGAACGCGAGGTCCAGGTCGAACGTTTCGTCCGCCTTGTGGCCGATAATGCCTTCTTCGAAACCAGGGATGAACTGGTTGGCGCCGAGCTTCAATGTGTAGTCGGTAGCGGTCCCGCCGTCAAAAGCAACGTCGTCTTTTTTGCCGACAAAGTCGATCACGACTTCATCGCCGTCTTTCGCTGCGCGAGTCACTTCTTTCTTCTCTGCCATGCCCGTACGCATGCGGTCAATCGTTTCGTCAATCTCTTGAGCGGTAACGGTTGCCTTCTCTTTTTTCGTCGTCAGGTTCTTGTATTCGCCCAGTTCGACTTTCGGAAGCACTTCTACTTCTGCCGTGAATTCAAGCGTTTCGCCCGGAACGAATTTCTTTACTTCAACGGAAGGTCGGTCAAGCGGTTGCAGCTTTTCTTTCAAGAATGCCTCTGCAACGGCACGGCTGAGCGCGTCGTCTAGCGTCTGCTCCTGCAGTGCTTGCGGGTTCACGTGTTTCGCTGCCACGCTGGCAGGTACTTTGCCGGCACGGAAGCCGGGAACTTTGGTAGTTTTGCTCAATTTCGTCAACGCGACCTGTTCGGCCTCGCCAAGCTCGAGTGCACCGACAGTAATCGTCAGGTTCACTTTTGTGTCAGATAGGTATTTTACTGTAGTCTCCATTCCACTAACTATAACAGAGGTAAAAAGAGACGGCAACTCAGCGGACTGCAAACCGGTCGGACGCAGGCCTGAGCGGTTCGGAATGAAAGACACTGTTTTCTCGGGCAGAACGGGGCGATGACGGCACGATTGTCATATGCGCGACAAAAGAACCGAGCTGCAGGACGCGCTGGAGCTGTTCAAGCACAGCCTCTGCGCGATACGAAGGTTTTCCTAATTCGTACCGGACGGGAATAAAGCTCGCCGCTCTGGCTTGCGCGAGCAGCCGTGCGTCGGCAGCCTTCTCCGCTTCCTGCTCGGGTGTCAACGGAGCGAGGTAATGTTTCGGGCCGTACAGCGGCGGTGCAATCAGTTTATTGCTGAAGTACGGGTCTACTTCGACGCGCATGCCTATGCCCACGAGCAAGCGATCGTCCGTTGCGCTGTCCACGTACAAAGGCCTCATCCGGTTCGCAAGTTTGAATCGCTTCATCCCGCGGCTCGACAGGTCTTCGACTCCTTTTCGGTACTGCAAAAACATAGAATAATTTTGACTTTCACCGTCGTACGTATCGCTGCGATCAATCGTCATGCGCTTGGCCGCGTAAAGAAAAAGTTGCTCCGGCACAGCGTGCGGAGCAACTTGGTCGTCAGCTTCGAGACGATTCGTTTCGAGCGTCTTGAGCGCGTCATTCAGCTGCGGATCGCACGCCGTAAATCGCAGCTCTTGCTGCGTCATCCCGGCCTGCTGCTGAGGACGCGCATTGTTCATGACTTCATTATGTGATACCGCATCTAGCGTGTCAACGAAGTTTATTTGCTGAGGACGTGTTGCTGCATCCAGGCGTACATGGCGATACCGGCGGCAACGCCGACGTTGACGGAACGGGTAGAACCTAGCTGTTCGATCATGACCGTCTCATCGGCCGTCTTGAGCAATTCCTTGCTTAAGCCGGGGCCTTCGGCACCGAATACCAACACCGCTTTTTCCGGCAATACTGTCTCAGAGAGGTTCTTCGCGCCTTCGACGATATCAACGGCCACGACGGCACGTTTTGCACGTTTCATCGCGTCAGTAAAAGCCGTGACGTCATCGTGGTATTGAATGTTCATATATAAATCTGTCACCATCGCGCCGCGCTTGTTCCATTGCTTGCGTCCAATGATATGCACCTTCTTTACGTTGAAAGCGTTTGCTCCTCGAACGATCGTTCCCATATTGTAATCGCGCTGCAAATTTTCGATTGCGATTTCAAGATCAACGCGATGTGCGTCAAGGTCTTCTTTGATTGCCTTTACCGTCCAGTAACGGTAACGATCGAGCACATTGCGCGCATCGCCTTCCTTAAGCAGCATGCGGTCGTATTTCGGATCCGTCGGCCACGGTTCAGGATGAGGTCCTACCCCTATGTTTGTTTCTTCCATTGCTTCGTTCCTTTCTTAGTGCGAACTCAGCCGCTGTTCTCTTCAGTATACAAGGTGTTGCGTACGGGCAAAAGAAAAAGCCATCTTTGCAGATGACCTTTTCATGGTGCGCGCGAGAGGACTTGAACCTCCACGTCATTGCTGACACTAGCACCTGAAGCTAGCGCGTCTACCAATTCCGCCACGCGCGCATGCTGCGTGAGTTTGTACGCTCAACAATTATAGCAGATTACCCGACGAAATCGGAAACATCATAGGAAGTTCGAAGCGACGACACGAGACTACGTACATCGTTCTTCTGCTTAACGTTAGGATTCAGCGTCCCGAAGGGGTCAAAGATGTCACGAAGCTGTTGATACAGAGCGATTTCGCCTTCTGACAACGTCGCCCAAGCAGCATTGGCTTTCAAGCGGCCCTCTGATCCGTCGCTGACGAACGCGCCGTCCGACTTCATGACCAGTTCGGCATACTCGTTGATAAGGCGGAACAATTTCTGTTTGTCACCGACGACGTCCAATTTGAGGACGGGGAAGACATCGATCGTACCGGTTAACGCGTTGACGATCATAGGCAACGTCATGCGGTGCTTTTCAGCCAGCGCTTCGAGCGCGACGGAAAATTCTTCGCGTCGTCCAGTCGGGACGAATGCGCCGTCGATAATCGGCAGTGCGACGGCATCGTCGTTTTCCGCCCTGCGTAACGATTCGCCGACATTGACGACGGTGGTAAATTCTTCGTACTGGTGATCCGTCGAGTCAATCATCTCGATGTTCAACTTGGTCAACAGCTTACGCATTTTCTTCAGCTTGTTCAACTGGATGCGGTCACTGAAATCATTGAATTCGACATAAATGACAGCGCCGATCGATTCGGTTGCGCCGAGCAAGCTTGCCTGTGCGCCTAACTTGGCGGCACGGCGGAACAGTTCGCCGTCGATCGTCTTGAGCGTTGAGGGCTCAAGCTCGACCAAACGGTCAGCGACGTCGCGCGCTTGAGCGGCATCTTCCAATACGGCAACGGCGAATGCCTTGTCTTTGTAGAAGTCCGTTTTCAAGACGGCTTCAGAAATAATGCCGAGCGTCCCCTGGCTGCCGACAAAAAGTGGCGTCAAGTCAAACGAACCGTCCTTCGCCTTGATGAGCGAAATGCTCTTGTAGCCGATGTTGTCACGCGTCTGGTCATCGGCAAGCTGTTTGACGAGCGCTTCGTTGTCTTCAATCAGACCGGCAAGCTTGCGGTAGATTTCGCCTTCAAAAGTTTGCAGGCCGAGCTTTTTGTTCAAGTCGTGCTTGCTGATACGGTTCGTTTCGATCAGATCGCCGTTCGCAAGGACCACTTCCAGTTTTTTGATGGACATGCCGATCTCACCGTTGCCGCCGACACTGTTCGTCGCGATGGCACCGCCAATCGTTCCCTTGCCGATTTGCGGGAGGTTCGGAACGGACAAGCCTTGCCATTTCAACGTTTCGGCCAGCGTATCAATCGTCACGCCGGGCTGGACATGCACCAAACGGTCTTTTTGCGCGACCGCGATAACGTTTTTGAGGTGCGTCGACAGGCTGAGCACCAACCCTTTTCCGATCGCGCCGCCACTCGTGTCCGTGCCGAGTCCGCGTACCGTCAGCGCCATAGGGTGGCCTTTTTCGGCAAGCTGCCACGTGAAACGCGCCGCCTTGCGAATGTCGTTGGTAATACGCGGAAACGCAATCACTTCAGGCGTGACGGAAAGCACGCTGCCGTCCCGGCTGTAACGCCGGCGCATCGCTTTCGAGCTGGTCACTTCCCCGAGTAAATGCTCATTCAGATACACTGCAATCTTATTCATGTCCCGTCCTATTCGTATGCTTTGGTACTATGATAGCACAAGCATTACCAAGGAAAACACAAGGTACCGTGACTTTGCCGTTTTCCTCTGTTATAATTCTTTGCATATGCGCGCGTGGTGCTATTTCATAAATAGACACGCTGCGTGCATCATCCTGTGCGCGCGTGGTGGAATTGGTAGACACGCTAGCCTTAGGAGCTAGTGCTTTCGGGCGTGAAGGTTCAAGTCCTTTCGCGCGCACCATA
>Ga0265798_10001513_pt1 | contig 36143 bp, 27 predicted proteins | sample P3T30metagenome_FD_192430 | JGI IMG/M metagenome (GOLD analysis project Ga0265798, IMG submission 192430) | Plant litter microbial communities from East Loma Ridge, Irvine, California - P3 T30 | ecosystem: Environmental > Terrestrial > Plant litter > Unclassified | place: USA: California...
CGATCGGCCAGATGTTCCACCAGTTCTTTGGCGAAAACATGCTGCGCGCCGACGTCTGCAACGCGGTCGAGGAACTCGGCCAGCTGCTGGACCACACGGGCCCGATCGCCAAATCCGAACGCAACGCCGCACGCATCTATGGCGCCGACCATTGCTACTTCGTGACCAACGGCACGTCGACCTCAAACAAGATGGTCTGGCACTCGACCGTCGCACCGGGCGACATCGTCGTCGTCGACCGCAACTGCCACAAGTCGATCCTGCACTCGATCATCATGTGCGGCGCGATTCCCGTGTTCCTGATGCCGACCCGGAACAACCTGGGCATCATCGGTCCGATCCCGCTGTCCGAATTCACGCCCGAATCGATCGCCCGCAAGATCGAAGCCAATCCGTTCGCGCGCGAAGCCGTCAACAAGAAGCCGCGCATCCTGACCATCACCCAGTCGACCTACGACGGCGTGGTCTACAACGTCGAGACGCTGCGCGAAATGCTGGACGGTAAAATCGACACGCTGCACTTCGACGAAGCGTGGCTGCCGCACGCGACGTTCCACGACTTCTACAAGAACATGCACGCGATCGGCCAGAACCGCCCGCGCGCGAAAGAGTCGATGATCTTCTCGACGCAGTCGACGCACAAACTGCTGGCCGGCCTGTCGCAGGCCTCGCAAGTGCTGGTGCGCGAATCGCAGTCGGTCAAGCTCGACCAGGATGCGTTCAATGAAGCGTACCTGATGCACACGTCGACCTCGCCGCAGTACTCGATCATCGCTTCGTGCGACGTCGCCGCCGCGATGATGGAAGCGCCAGGCGGCACCGCGCTGGTCGAAGAGTCGATCCTGGAAGCGCTGGACTTCCGCCGCGCGATGAAAAAGGTCGATCAAGACTTCGGCACCGACTGGTGGTTCCAGGTCTGGGGACCGGACAAGTTCTCGGAAGAAGGCATCGGCACGCAGGACGACTGGATGATCCGCGCCGAAGAATCGTGGCACGGTTTCGGCGACCTGGCCCCGGGCTTCAATATGCTCGACCCGATCAAGGCGACCATCGTGACGCCAGGCCTGAACCTGTCGGGCCAGTTCGGCGAGACGGGCATTCCGGCCTCGATCGTCACCAAGTACCTGGCCGAACACGGCGTCATCATCGAGAAGTGCGGGCTGTACTCGTTCTTCATCATGTTTACGATCGGGATCACCAAGGGCCGCTGGAACACGCTGGTCACGGCGCTGCAGCAGTTCAAGGACGATTACGACCGCAACGCGCAGATGTGGCGCGCGATGCCGCAGTTCGCCGCGGCCAACCCGCGCTACGAAATGCACGGCCTGCGCGACCTGTGCACCGAGATCCACACGTTCTACAAGTCGCACGACGTGGCGCGCCTGACGACCGAGATGTACCTGTCGGACATGATCCCGGCGATGAAGCCGTCGGACGCGTTCGCGCACATGGCGCACCGCAAGATCGAGCGCGTGGCGATCGACGAACTCGAAGGCCGCATCACCGCGATCCTGCTAACGCCTTACCCGCCGGGCATCCCGCTCCTGATTCCGGGCGAGCGCTTCAACCGCACGATCGTCGATTACCTGCGCTTTGCACGTGACTTCAACGAGCGCTTCCCGGGCTTCGAGACCGACGTGCACGGCCTGGTCAAGCGCGAAGTCGATGGCAAGCGCGGCTACTTCGTCGACTGCGTGCAGCAGGACGACTGATCCCGCAGGCTGCGCCGTCAGGCCAGCCAGCCAGCCAGGCTAGTCAGGCATCAAAGACAACGCCAGCCAACCGGCTGGCGTTGTTGCATCAGGCGTGCGTGTTCAGCGCGGCGCGCACTGCGGCAAGGCGGCCCGCGTGGCCAGCAATGCACGGCTGTCGTCCACTGACGGCGTGTTGTCGCTGAATCTGCAGCCGTACTGCGGATCGGCCACGATGGACGGCGTCAGCACGTCGTCGCCCTCGGGCTTGACGCCCTGCTGCTCCCACTTGACCATCGCATCGAACGCGGATGCCTGTTCAGCAATCGTGAAGTCGCAGTGCGCGATCCCGCGGATGGCGCGCTGGACCAGCAGGTTCGCCGTGCCGAGTGCATCGGCGCGGCGCTTGTAGATCTGCTCCATCTTGAACGGCACGTACAGGTCGCCCAGCGTATGGATGGTCACCACCGGCACGGTAATCCGGGCGTTCGTCTTCGGCACCCAGCGCAGGCCGTCGCGGCGCAGCCGGTTGGCGCCCGGCGTGGCAGGCACGCGGAAGATGCTCGCGTTGTAGGCGACCTCGTCGGCGCTGATGGCCGGGTCGGCATCGAGCTGGAAGAAGATGTCATTGGTCGTCACGACGTCATCGAGAAGGATGCCCTGCATCTTGCCGTCGCGGCCGAACGTGCCCCAGACCGTGGCCTGGTACGCGCTGGCATAGGCATAGTCGAACAGCGGACGGGTGCCGCCACTGAGGTTGGCAACGATCTGCTTCAATCGCAGGCCTTGCGCGGTCGGCACTGCCGGCGCGTTGGGCGTGCTGCCACCCGGGAAGCTCGAGAACATTTTCGCCCTCACCTGCGGGCCGATGGTGGCCCAGTCGGCCGGCGGCCAGCGCGTGGCCGGCATGCCGGACTCCACCATGGCGGCAGTCTGGTAAGCGGCAAAGTAATCGTACAGCTCCGTGTCGCCCAGCACGCCGCACATCGGCACCGCACCTTGATAACGGATCTTGTTGACGGCCGTCTCGATGTTTTCCTCGTCCACAGCAGCCGCCGTGACATGGCCACCCATCGAATTGCCAATGATGTAGGTTTTGCTCGGTGCTGCCAGGGTGCGGCCGTTCTTGCCGGCGATGTCACGGAAGGCCAGCGCCAGCGCGTTCGTGTCTTCGACGCCGGCGCGCACGTCATAGTAGTTGGTGCTATAGCTCGATGCGGCCCACGCATAGCCCTGACTGATCAGGTGGCGACGGATCGCTGGCGGCGCCACCTCCAGCGCCGGGCCCGTGCCGCCATAGCCGTGGGCGTACATGACCAGCATGCCGTTCCAGTTCTTCGGCACTTCGATCTGGTAACCCGCCTTGTTCAGCACGCCCCACCAGCGGTCGGTCGCCGGCGCATTCGCCATGCTGTTAAATGGCAGGTTGCTTTCGATGACGGCATAGGTGCGCCCGTCTTGCGGACGCAGGGGTTCGGGCTGGATGGCAACCGGCGGCGTGGTCGCCAGCGGCGGCGCGCCGACAACGTCGTCGTCTCCGCCACAGGCGGACAACGCCAGGACGGCGATGAGTGACGGTACTACCCGCGCCGCAATGCAGCGGGACGTGCAGGGTGCAAGCTGCGTTTTCATCAACACGGTCTCCATGATTTTAGTTTTGCACAGCGAAACCAAAAATCACTGTGTGGTTTATTGTAGATCGAATCGGTGTGCGCAGGCGTGCCGGGTTGCGCGGGGTGTCGCAGGCAGACGGAGGATGCGGCTTGGAGGTAAGGCAGCGGCAGTGCAGGCCCGACAGGGTGTCAGGCCCGTGGTGTGCGGGGCATGTCTAGCCGCCCTGTGGCGGTCAGACTGCCCCGACTGAATGCAGAATGGCGGTGCAGTTGCTCAGGCTTTTGGGAGCGTCACGCCGACCTGGCCCTGGTACTTGCCGTCACGGTCCTTGTACGACGTTTCGCAGACTTCGTCGCTTTCGAAGAACAACACCTGCGCGCAGCCTTCGCCGGCGTAGATCTTCGCTGGCAGCGGCGTCGTGTTCGAAAATTCGAGCGTCACGTAGCCTTCCCATTCCGGTTCGAATGGCGTGACATTGACGATAATGCCGCAGCGCGCGTAGGTCGACTTGCCCAGGCAGATCGTCAGCACATTGCGCGGGATGCGGAAGTATTCGATCGTACGCGCCAGCGCGAACGAATTTGGCGGAATGATGCAGACGTCGCTCTTGATGTCGACGAACGAGTTGGAGTCGAAATTCTTCGGGTCGACGATCGTGCTGTTGATGTTGGTGAAGACCTTGAATTCATCGGCGCAGCGGATGTCGTAGCCGTAGGACGAGGTGCCGAACGAGATGATCCGGCGGCCATCCTGCTCGCGCACCTGCTGCGGCTCGAAGGGTTCGATCATGCCAGTGCTGTGCGCCATGCGGCGGATCCAGTTGTCGCTCTTGATAGTCATTTGTGGGTTTCCAGCAGGGAGAAAATCACGCGATTTTACGCGAAAAGGCGCTGGCCGTGAGGCCTGATCATGATTGATTTCCTACCCGTTCGCCTTGGCGCCGCCGAGCAGACGCCCCACCATCGCGTGGACCAGCTGCGCCGTCTCCGCGGGTTTTTCGAGTGGATACAGATGGCCGCCTTCGATCATGGCCAGGTGCTCGCCCACCAGCTTGCGCGTGAACGCGAGCCCTGCCTGCCGCATCTCTTCCGACTCGGTGCCGGCGATGAAGCCGACGGGCACCGGGAACGGCGCGCGGATCACGGCGCCCATGTGGTGCGGCAGCGTCTGGTAAATGGCGGATTCGACGTCGCGCCGGAAGCGCAGCGTGACACCATCGGGATGCGGCGCCAGGCCGTGCTCCATGTAGTCGTCGAGCGCGCCCGGCGCCCAGGCCTGGAAGATCGACTTGGCGTGGAAGTGGCGGTACGCAGCGTCGCGGTCCGGCCAGTGCTCGCGCCGCTTGTACGAAAAGCGCGCCGGCGACAGCCGTGCGCCCCACCCCGCCAGCTTGGCCAGGCGCCAGACCAGCGCGCGCCACCCGGCCACCACCGGAGAATCGAGCATCACAACGCAGCGCACCAGATCGGGCCGGCGCCGCGCCGCCATCGCCGACAGCGCGCCGCCCAGCGAATGGCCAACGAGGATCGCGGGCTGGCCATAGCCCTCGAGGTGCGCGATCAGTTCGTCGGTCAGCGTGTTCCAGCCATCGCCCACCGGGTAGCGCGGATCGTGGCCGTGCATGTCCAGCGTGCGCACGTCGTAGTGTTCGGCGAGCTGCGCCAGCAGGCGATTGTAGGTGCCAGCCGGGTAGCTGTTCCCGTGGGCGAAGTGCAGCAGCGGTTTGGGCATGGTCAGCGATGGTGGTCAAATTGTGCGGCCCATTGTAATGGCGTCTCCTGCCCCGGCGCCGATCTTCGGGGCGCGTTTAGAGCGTATTCACCAATTTACGCCGACTGTCAGCGTGGCGCTGTAGCCCTGGCTGGCCGTGCCCGTGACGCTCGCCATCTGCAGCGCCGTCCCGTCGCTGAACACGTTGTCCGTCGCGAAGCTCACGCGCGCCAGATTGCCGATGCTGCTCGCATAGCCGCTGCTGGTGTAGGCCTCGTTGGCGATCGCCAGCGGGAACGTGAACTGCGATGTCTTGATGCGGTTCGCGGCGCTCGTCGCCTTGCCCAGCGACGGATACACCTCGAAATGCACGTGCGGCATGCGCCCGTCATAGCAGCCCGGGAAGATGGTAGTGAACGTCACGTAGCCTTCGCTGTCGGCTTCCTGTACGCCGCGCAGGTAGTTTTCGCCGACGATGCCGCTGCTGTACATCGAGTAACCCCCTTCGCGCGTGCAGTGCCACAGGTAGACCGTGGCGCCGGCGGCCGCAGCACAACCCTGCGCCACGTTCTCGATCTTCAGGCGGATCGTCAGCGGTACACCGGCCGCCACGCCGCTGGCGCCGGCCACGCTGCTCCGGATATCGCTGCGCACGATGCCGGACAGGACCAGCGCATTGGCCACGCCATTGGTATTGCGATTGGTGCCGTCGCCCGGATACGGCCCGCCCGTTTCTTCGGGAATCACCGAACAGACAGCGCTGCCGCTGCTTGTGCTGGCGGCGCCGGTGGTCGTCGTGGAACTGGAGAGACCGAAGCCGTCATCGGCACTGACGCCGCCGCCGCAACCCGCGAGCGGCAAGACGGCGCTGCCCGCGCCGGCAAACAGCCAGCGCAGCGACTGGCGCCGGGTGGCAGCCCGGGTCAGCATGCGGGCAAGGTCGGCGCCCAGGCCACGGTGGTGGTCAACGTCGTGATCGGCGTCGTCGTCGGTGCGCGGCCCGGTGTCGTGATGATGGCGTGCTGCGTTCATTTTGTACTGCCCCCCTTATGGTGTGTTCGTGACCGGTCTTGTGGCCCGTGCCGCTTACACAGACGACGCAGTCTTCTATCCGGTGCAGTTGCTCGTGTCATCGTGGACCTCTCATGTTGTGGAAGCGGCCATTGTGTGACGGCGGCGTGTAAAGCGCGTCTAAGCCAGGTAAATCCGCGTAAAGCACCGCAGACGGCGCCGACCTGCTGCGCTATCCTGTCGCCATGAACCACGTTTTGCTCATCGACGACGACGTCGAACTGGTCGGCATGTTTGCCGAATACCTCGAACAGGAAGGCTTTTCCGTCACCTGCATGCACAATGGCGAGGACGGGGCGCGCGCCGCGCTGACCGGCGGCTATGCCATCGCGGTCCTGGATGTCATGATGCCCGGCGCGGGCGGCATCGAAGCGCTGCGCCAGATCCGCGCCGGCAGCCGCATCCCGGTGCTGATGCTCACGGCGCGCGGTGACGACGCCGACCGCATCCTGGGCCTCGAACTAGGCGCCGACGATTACGTGGCCAAGCCCTGTACCCCGCGCGAACTGACGGCGCGCGTGCGCGCCATCCTGCGCCGCACCCAAGCCGCGCCCGAGAACGGGCCCGGGGTCGTGCTCAGCGTCGGCAAGCTGACGATGCTGCCCGAACAGCGCCGCGCCACCTGGGACGGCCAGCCCCTTGACCTGACCAGCACCGAATTCAATCTGCTCGAAGTCCTGGCCCGCAATGCAGGCCGCCCAGTCAGCAAGAACGATTTGTCCGAACAGGGCCTGGGGCGGCCACTGGCGCGGTTCGACCGCAATATCGACGTCCACCTGAGCAGCCTGCGGCACAAGCTGGGGCCATTGGCCGACGGCCGCTCGTGCCTGCAGACGATTTACCGCCAGGGCTACCAGTTGATCAAGGAGTAGCATGGGCCGGTTGTTCTGGAAGTTCTTCCTGTGCATCCTGCTGGCGCAGGTGGCCGCGACCATCGGCGTGGGCGGCGTGTTCTGGCTGCGCGACCAGGCGCGCCAGCGCGCGACGCCCGTGCTCGACAGCGGTCCGCCGGCGGCGATCGCGCTGGATGCCGCCGCCGCCACGCTGCGCCACGGCGGCCTGCCCGCCCTGCGCAGCCTGCTGCCCGACATGCGGCGCCCCCAACTGTTCGTGCTCGATGCGGCGCGCCACGAACTGCTGGGCCGCGCAGTGCCAGCCGAACTGATGCATGCAGTCGAACGCGAGCTGCGCGACGGCGCCCAGGGTGGCGACAGCGCCGTGTGGCGTGGCGCGCGGCGCCTAGTCGGTCCGGGCGGCGAGCAGTACATCGCCTTCGTGTCGCGTGACTTCGGGCGCCAGATCGGCCGTGTCGGCCGTGAAGCCGGCCGTCAGGACGGGCTGCGCGACGGCGCCGGCCCTGATACGCTGACGCCCGGCCTTGGGCCCGGCCCCGGCCCGCGGCGCCGTATAGGCCAGAGCGTCGTGATCGGCGCCACCGTACTGGCCAGCCTGCTGTTCGCGGCGCTGTTGGCCTGGTATTTCTCACGTCCCATCCGCGCCCTTCGCAGCGCCTTCGAGGCCGCCGCCGCCGGCGACCTGGCGCCACGCTTCGGCCCCGGCGCCAAAGGCGGCGACGAACTGGTCGACCTGGGCCGCGACTTCGACCGCATGAGCGCACGCCTGCGCGCGCTGATGGATGGCCAGCGCCGCCTGCTGCACGACGTGTCGCACGAACTGCGCTCGCCGCTGGCGCGGATGCAGGCGGCGCTGGGCCTGGCGCACCAGCAGCCGGACAAGATCGGCATCACGCTTGAACGCATCGAGCGCGAAAGCAACCGCATGGACAAGCTGATCGGCGAACTCTTGACGTTGTCGCGCCTGGAAGCCTCGCCCGACGTGCTGCGGCGTGAACCGGTGGACCTGGTGGAGCTGGTCGACGGCCTTGTCGCCGATGCGCGCTTTGAAGCCGGCCAGGCCCAGGCCGCGGACGATCACGGCGCGGCGCTGCGCGTTGACTTCGATGCCGACGACAGCGTCAACATCAGCGGCGACCCGGACCTGCTCTGGAGCGCGCTCGAGAACGTGGTGCGCAATGCGGCCAGACATGGCGCGTCGGGCGGCGTCGTGGCGGTGTCCGTGCGCGCCGTCGATGGCGTGGCACAGGTCGAGGTATGCGACCGGGGGGCGGGCATCGCGCCCGAGGATCTTGCTGCGATTTTCCAGCCGTTCTTCCGCTCCGGCGCGTCGCGCACTGGTGTCGACGGACACGGGCTTGGACTGGCCATTGCGCAGCGCGTGGTGCAGGCGCATGACGGCGAGATCGTGGTGGCCAATCGCGATGGCGGGGGTTTGCGGGTGACGATCACGCTACCACTGGTGGAGCGCCACTGATTATGCTGGTCGCTGCTGCCAGAATTCAACGCCCGCTCAAATAACGGGCGTGGGTGACGCGGCTCATGGTTACGTCGAGGGTGGCCCCGAATGTCAGCATGCCGACTTCCAACGCATCAGTGCCAAGGCGCTGAATCTCACGACGCCGCATACGACCGCAAAAGCGATTCCAAAGCGCCTTCAATATTTCAGCCGCTTAGCTGATTGCACCATCCGTCTCAATATCGAAGCTGGCAAAAATGCACGCGTCTAGTTGGCAAGGATAAATTTCAATCCGTTTTGCCAGCTCCTGCAATGCACCTTGCACAAATAGATAAACATTTTCGTCACCGAGAGCCGTTGCATTGGGCACAAAATTGACGCCTAGTTCTCTCATGCACTTAAGCACACGACTGTCGATAGGGATTTCATAGCGCGACAGGCCGAGCCACTGAATGAAGTTACGTGCCTGCTTCGGGCCCAAGCCAGGAAAACGCCGCTCCTCCAGAATGTATGCGACCACCGCCCTTTCTTTTTTCAATGTCGTATGGCTGCACAAGGTTTGCAATTGAGCCATGAGCACATGCCATCCGCCTCCCTCTAAATAATCGAATATTCTGACTAAATAGTTCGAAATATTATTTCCTCTCCTCAGCCCTGCCTTCGTACACTCACTCGTCAACAATTTGGCAAGACTGGTTGCCTTTCGACAGCCGATCAGGTCCAAGGCAGGGCTATCGGAATGAAGGAATCTTTCAACATTACTACCTGGGCCAGAGCGCTGTTGAGTAGTCACTTGACAGCCAACAATGGCATGCCAAACCGTACGCTTGGATAGCTCGATATCGAGTCGCCGCACATTTCTTCGATAGCGTTGCATCGGCAATGGTTTATTCTCATGTCGCTTTACAAAATCGCCCCACCTTTTCACATCGGCCTCGCTTATTTCCCACACCGCTTTCATGCTTCCACCGTAACTTAAAATTTAGACAACGGACATCAATTGAGGATCCAAATAAATATTGGGCGAAAATCATTATAGAGCCAGTATCAAATTTCGGCCTCACAATGCCCTCGCCGAATAATAAAAACTGCAGGCCTCCGCAGTTGGCAGGACTCAACGCCCGTACCAGTAACGGGCGTGGGTAGCGCGGTAGGTGGTCACGTCCAGACCTAGCCCAAACGACAGCGTGACGGCGCCCCGCTCATCGGTGCGAATACGCTTGATGCCCATGGCGCCGTAGCGCGCGTAGACCAGCTTTTGCGGGTGGCGATAGCGATTCCGATGGCCTACCTGGAAGATCCCGACTGTCGGCGCAACCGCCTGCAGGAACGCTGCGCTCGACGAGGTGCCGCTGCCGTGGTGCGGCGCGAGCAGCACGTCGGCGCGCAGGCGGTCGGCGTCAAGGTCCAGCAGCGCGGCTTCCTGTGCCGCTTCGATATCGCCAGCCAGCAGGATCGCCTTGCCGCCGGCGCTGATGCGCAGCACGCAGCTGCGCGCATTGCTTTTCAGGCGCGGGTTGGCGTAACTGGCGTTATCGGGCGCGAGCATCTCGAAGCGCACGCCATCCCAGTGCCAGGACTGGCCTGCGCTGCAGCGGGTTGGGTGCATGGCCTTGGCCAGCAACCGGTGGCCATCGGGCAGTGACGAGATCAACTGCCCTACCCGCACCGTCTTCAGAGCCGCTTCGGCGCCGCCGATGTGATCGAGGTCGCTGTGCGAAATCACCAGTGCATCGAGCTGGCCGATGCCCCGGCCGCGCAGGTATGGCAGGATCACGCGCGTGGCGCCGCTTGCGCCCGGCGCATACAGCGGACCGGTGTCGTACAGCAGCCGGTGGTGCTGCGTTTCGACCAGCAGCGCCATGCCCTGGCCGACATCAAACGCCGTGATGTCGAATCGGCCTGCCGCCGGCGCGGTCGGCATGTGGGTCAGCAGCGGCGTCCACGCGGCCAGGCCCGCCCAGCGCTGCGGCCAGCCGCGCGGCGCCAGCATCCACACGGTACCTGCCACGGCCAGCGCCAGGATCCACGGTGTCGGCGCGGGCGCGGTCCACACGGCCAGCGCGGGCGCGGCCAACCACGTCAGGGGCCACACCAGGACGACGATCGCCAGGTGCGCGCTGCCCAGCACCAGATCGGCCAGCGGCGACGGCAGCACGCTGCCGGCCAGCGCGAGCGGCGTGACGAACAGGCTGATGACGGGAATGGCCACCGCGTTGGCAAGGGGGCTGACGAGCGACACCTGCCCGAACAGTAGCAGCGTGAGCGGCGCCAGGCCCAGCGTCACTGCCCACTGCGTGCGCGCCGCCACCATGAGACCGGCGCGCCAGCCGCGCGTGGGTACGCCCAGGCGGCCGCTGCACGCATACAGGATCGCCGCCACCGCTCCGAACGACAGCCAGAAGCCCGGCCACAACATCGCCCACGGATCGCGCAGCACGGCCACGCCCAGCGCGAGGCACAGCACGTGCGACATCGAGGCGATGCGACCGCACCACAGCGCCAGCGCGACCACCGCCAGCATGTAGAAGGTGCGCTGGGCCGGCACGCCGAAGCCGGCCAGCAGCACGTACAGCAGCGCCACCAGGGCGCCCGCCAGCGCGGCCGCCTTCTGGGCCGGCAGGTGTAATGGCAGGTCCGCACCGGTAAAGAACGAACGGCGCCACAGCCACGATGTCGCCCATGCGCCCAGGCCCGCCAGCATCGTGATGTGCAGGCCGGAGATCGAGACGAGGTGACTGATGCCGGTCCGGTTGAACACGTCCCACGACGCCTGGTCGATGCCGCGCTGGTCACCGATCACCAGCGCAACGATCACGCCTGCATAGGGCTTGCCGTCCAGGACCGCCAGGATACGGCCACGCAGCCAGCCCCGCGCCCGCTCCACGGCATAGCCGGGGTCCGGCGTCCATGCCGCCAGGCGGGCATTGCGCGCGCTGGCCGGGCGGACGTAGCCCGTCGCGCGCACGCCCTGTTCCAGCAACCACGCCTCGTAATCGAAGCCGTGCGGGTTGGCGTTGCCGTGCGGGCGCTGCAGGCGTACGACAAGGCGCCAGCGTTCGCCCGGCTGCACGAACGCCGGATCGGCGGCGCTGGCGCTGTACCAGGACAGGATGATCTTGGCCGGCACGGTAGCGCCGGGCGTGTCGACATGCGCGACGTCGAACTGGAAGCGCACGCCGCCGTCAAAGCGGTGCGGCAGGCTGGCGACGGCGCCAGTCACGGCGATCTCGCGGCCTTCGTCCGCAAGCGGCAACGCGTCGTTCAGCGCAGTGTGGGCAAGGAGCGCTGCCCAGCAGGCGCCGAGCAGGACGCCAGCAATCAGCTTGCGGGGCAAGCCGCGCAGGATCACGCAAACGATCATGGCCGTGGCCAGGCAGGCTGCGAGGCTGGTTGGTTCCGGCAATGCGGGCCGGGTCTGGAGCCAGGCAGCGCCCGCGGCGAAGGCAAGGATGGCGCTGCGCATGAGTTGGCGAACGAACGTCGGTCAGGCGGCCGCGCGGCTGATGCCCAACTTGTGCCCGATCGGCATCGCAGCGACGAGGAACCGATCCGTCGCCGCTGCGGTCGGGCGGACCACCCAGTCTTTCTGGCGCGTCACCGGTCCGTTCATGACATCTCCTTCGTGTTGTCGCGTCAAGCGGCTGTCCGGATCGGATCGATGCACTCAAGGCTCGCTTGCAAGCCGCATCAGTGTCCAGCTGCTGTGCCGGCGAACGCGGTGTGCAAACGATGCACGTGGCAGCAGGCTGCCGGCGGCAAACCAGCGCGTGCCATCGAGCGCATCGCTGTCGTCACAGCGCCACCATCCGCTGGCCGGACAAGGTGCACTGCTTTGCGCGGTGCTGCCGATCAGGGCGTCGCGATGTGGCATCAGGTCCGTTTCGGGCGTCACGCCGGACGTAACATCATGCTCCAGACCGGTCGCAAGACCGGGCCGAAGGTCAGACGCATCAAGGGGCGCGAGATCGGGCACGAGATCGGGCACGCGAGCGGGCGCGGCTAACCCGGTCACGGCAAGCGCTGGCGCAGCCTGCACCGGCGCGCGCGGACGGTGGCGCTTGTCCGCCAGACGCCAGCGGGTCGGGCTCCGGCTTTCATAGCTCGGCTGCAAGCCCCTGACCCGTTGCCAGACGGTTGGTTGCGGCAGCAGCAGCGCTTGCGGCATGCGCTTGCCTTCGGCGATGAACTGGCGTTGCCCGTTGTAGACGCGCACGCGGGCGTTGACCTCGGTACATTGCCACCAGCCCGTGTGCGGACAACTGTCACCGGCCAGCGCGATGGCGCCCAGCGCAGTGGCCGGCGGTTCGACAACCGCTGGCGCCTGAAGTGCGGTTGGCCGCAGCCGCAGACTGCCGGCGATCCGGTCCCACAGATCGATCAGCGCCCCCTCGGACAAGGTCGACTGCACCGGCTTGCCGCCACTGGCCGGATTGGTGCCGGCGGCCAGCTCTAGCGTAATGAACGGCCTGTTGACATCTGCCTGGCGCCCGGGCATTTCCCACTGAAACGAATAGCCGGTCGTGAAATTGGCCTCGCGCACCCGCATGACCAGTTCATCGCCGTCGAGGCCATTGATGGCGCGCGCCGCTTCGCGCAGATGCGAGAACGCAAGCTGCATGAACAGCGGACGGCGATCGACCGTGATCGCATGCCGTTCGAGCAGGCGCGGGGCGGGCGTCACCCCTGCCATCGACGAAAGCACGATGGTCACGTCAGGATGGCCCGGGAGGCCGGCGAACAGCACGACGCTTTCCGTGTCGGCGTCGTCATACGGGTCGAGCACGATGGCGTGGCCGAGGCAGAATCCCGGCTCGCGCGGTATCTCGCCGGGCTGCATTGCGCGAAACCGCCGCAGCACGCGTGCCAGGCCGGCCTCGCTGCCCGGCGCCATGCCCTGCGCCTGCGCGTCAATGCTGACGTGGGGCAGTCTCAGCAGGCCGTGCACGTCCACGTCCTCAATTGCCACAATGTGACCGTTTTCGATGGTCTGGGCAGGGCGCCGGTTGTGCACGAACACCTTGCCCTGCCCCGTCGCAGACAGCAAGTCCTTCGCCGACTCCAGCTTGCCGTATTCTTCTTTCCCGGCAAGCAGCGTGTGTTCCAGTGCGCCGAGACGTTCCGTGAAGTCGTCTTCCGTTTCACGGTCGGTGCTGGCGACATCGTAACCACCGATGAAGCCACGTCGCAGACGCACCGTCGCCTCGGCGGGAAGGTCGATCAGGAAACGGCCCACGCAGACGGTCTTCATCGTGCCGGTCATCTTTGCCACCTTTTGCCTATCCTCGTCGGTCTGGAACGAGTTCGCGAGAAAGGACACCAGCGTCAGGGCTGACGCCATCGCTATACCGACCCAACGCACACGGCGGCTCTTCAGCCGCTTCATCGGACTTCCTGAACGATCTTGACGATGAGATGGCGCGTCAGCAGCAGCATGTCTTCGTGCTGGAAACTGTCCTGGTGCCGAAAACCCGTTGGTGCGAACGCGCCGCGCACGTGCGATGCCGCCCCTGCGCCGGATTGCAGCGGCACGGTTTCATCGCCTTGTTCATCCTGCGGCCACAAGACAAAGCGCAGCCGGACACCGTTCGCGGTTTCCACCTCACGCGTGTCGGCACTGCCTTTTCCACCATCGGCGACCAGCTTTGCCGCCCGCACGTTTGCGGTCGTGAGCACTGCTGGCGACGTCAAGGGCATGCGCGCCACCCAGCGAATCTTGCCGTACGCTTTCAGCGTTTTGTCCGCGCCGTAAAAGGCGTAAGAGTGGCGGTGATAGTACGGGGTGCTCTTGCCGCCCTTGCCTTCGACGCCCAGAACCTGGCGGTGAAAACGTTCCGCCTCGTTGATTGCGTCGAGAATTTTCTTGACCGGGCCCCCATGCAACTTGGCGTAGCGCTGCGCCGGGTCCACCAACCCCGGGTCGATCATCCGGTGCCACGACGTCATGTCCCGATACATATCGTAAGGATTGCCAGCCGGCAGTGACACCATGTCGCGCATATCCTCGTGCGCGCTCACGCCGCGCAACGTTTTGATCACCAGCCACGGCGCCGGATAAAGATGATTCGGCAGCAGTTGCAGCAGGCCGGGCGCCACCGCCATCACCGGCATCGTCTTGGCGCTCGTGTCGCCGGCGATGTCGGCGAATCCGGACGCCGCAAAATTGGCCAGTGGCCCATTAGTGAAATTGCCTGCCTCGGTGCCGCAGGCCATACGGCGGTATGCCACCGGCGCGCCCAGCGCCGGCATCACGGCGTGCACGATGCCGGCGATGTCCGAGGCGCCGCCTGCGCCCTCGCTCAGGCGCGCACAGGCGCGCGCGACCAGCCCGCCCATCGAGTGGGTCACCAAGATCACGTGGCGGCATGCATGCTTGCGATCGGTCCAGAAGGCGCGTATCCCGTCGATCCGTGCGCGCAGGCGTTTTGCCGCCACGTCGCACGACGCCAGCCAGTTGTAGCCGAAGGCATAGACCGGATACTGGTAGCCGGCGTAGTGTTCGAGTTCAGCTTCGGTGACGTGCTCGATCTGCCGCACGCCCCAGCGTTCGGGGTCGCACTGCATGACCCGCTTCCAGTGCTGACGCACCAGGCGCGCGCCTTGGGGCGAGAGCTGGAACGTCTTGTCCAGGTTGCGTTGCAGGTCGACCAGCAGCGCGCCGTACGAGTCGGCGTGGATTTCTCCCCAGCCCCGTTCGCGCATGACGTCAGGCTCCAGGCCGCAGAGCGGGAAGTCGAGTTCGCCGTCAGGATCCACCTCGAGGATGGCGGGATCGAGGATGCGCTGGCGCAGTGCCGGCGCGCGCGTTTCCCATACGTCGGCCTCGCGGTATTTGCCGGCGAGGTGATTCGGTGGGCGCCATGCCGGCTCGCCCGGGCGCAGCGCGTCGTCGTCATGCTTGTTCAAATTGGCACGCGCCCGCAGGTTCGAACCCATGCTGCCGGGAACGAAAATGACGGGAATGACCTTGCGCGATCCGATCGTTACGCGGGCGCGCACCTTGAATGCGACCGGCGTGGCGACCGTGTGGGCCACCAGGCTGCCGTCGCGCTCGACGGTGGGCTGGTGGATGGGCCGGGTTGGCTCACTCATGCTCTGTCCGTGCTGGTGGGAGTCGGATCGCTGGACTGGTCATCCGCCAGCAAGCGGATTTCGATGTCGCCCATGGCGTAGCTGTGCAGGATGCCCGTGCGGCCTTCATCGTCGGTGATGCCTTCGATGCTGGTGCCGTCCTCGTGCTGTGCGATATAGCGCTGCCCCCTGGCCGGCAGATTGGTCTGGCGATCGATGACCACCACACGCTCATCGGTTTCAAGGATGGTTGCCGGCAGCTGCAGGCCGGCCGGCATGCCGCCACCGCCCGTCAGGTAGTCGACGCTGGCGGCTTTGATGACGTGGTTGCCGCTGCTCTGGTGCGTGATCGCGCCGCCGTGCCAGTCGGTTTGCGTCCCCTGCGACACCACCTTGACCGACGGCGCTTCGAGCTCGATGCCGCCCGCGGCGATCAGGCGAATCCGGTTGGACGACTTGATCTCGATATCGCCCTTGTGCGTTTCGACGACGATGTCGCCGCGCGCCGCGATCAGCTTCATGCCCAGGTCATACGCGAACAGGCTGAGCGCGCGCGAAGCCCGCAAAAACAAGCTGCGCCCGGCCGCCACTTCGGTGTCGCCGGTCGAGACGATGTCGATCTTGGTCCGCGCGCCCAGCGCGATGGCGTCGTCACTGGCCAGCACCACGCCGGCCGGCGCGCTCACCGCCACCATCGGCGCGCCGCCCTGCGCCAGGCCTGGGGCCAGGTTGGAACCGTCATGCCAGCGGCGCAGGCGTTCGGTGAGCTCGGCCAGGCGCGGGCTGGCCGCATGATCTTCGCCATGCGCGCCCGCCAGCCGGCCCAGTTCATCGAGCACGCCGTGCATCACCTCGGCGATGCCGACGAGTGCGCCGCGCTCGAGCTGGGCGTCACCATCGGCATCGCTGCCGCCTGCGCTGAGCAGGATGCCTTCGCCGCCGCGCACGGCAACGGCCTTGCTGCTGCGCAGTTCGGCGCCTTCGCCACGTGCACCGGCGGTGCCATTCGAGCGCGGATCGGACAGCCAGCCCAGATTGAGTTCGGCAGCAGCGTGGTCGCTGGCCAGCTGCACGCCGATCTGGCCCGGTGTGTCGTCGAACAGTAACTGCCCGCCGCGCGCGCCGCCAATCTCGCGGCTGCGCATGCCGGCCAGGTAGCGGTTGCCCGGCAAGCCACCCGCGCGGCTCAGCGCCGGCGGCTGGGACCGCTCGTTGTACAACTGCGACAGGATCACGGGCCGGTCGGGATCGCCGCCCATGAACGCCACCAGGACCTCGGTGCCCACGCGTGGCATGCCAAGCGTGCCCGATTGCTGCTGGCTGCCGGCGCCAGCCCCGGCCCAGTTGGACGCGACGCGCACCCAGGCCGAGTCGGCCGGCGTACCCGACGCCCCCGCCCCGTGTGCATGCCGGTGGTCGTCCGTGCGCATGCCGGGAAACCGGATCTTGACGCGGCCCAGTGCATCGCAATGGACTTCTTCGCCGGGCGGACCGGTCACGATGGCGCTTTGCAGTTGCGGATGCGGCAGGTCGGTGCGGGGATCGAAACCCGGGGCCAGCGGGATGCCGCGCCGCACCGCGTCGAAGGTGACCCGCACCCGCATGGCGCCGGATGCAAGCGAAGATGCGGGCGCGTGCACCGGCGCGGGCCCAAGCACCGACGCCGCAAACGCGCTGCCGGCGCCAGTGAGCGCCGTTCCCATCAGCCGCCGCACGCGCTGCGCAACGTCAGCCGGCAGGTTGTTCTCGGCCTCGACGTGCAATGCGGTGATGACGAAGTCGCGTTCGGCGGCCGGATGCGTGTCGATCTCGGGATGGCCGCTGAGCGTGAACCACTCGCCGGCGCGCAGGTCGCGTACGGTGCCCGCGCCATGAAAGCACTTGGTGTCGAGCTCGTGCCGGTTCATGCGCAGCTGCCCCAGGCGCCAGTGGTCTTCGACGTCGTTGCCGGCATGGGGCATCTCGACCTGATAGTCGTCCAGACTGGCGGCCAGCCCGTTGCCGCTGGGTCCCTGGTCGGCCATGCCGCGCGCAGTGGCCGTCATGAAACTGGTGCCCAGCGGATTGCGATAATCCCAGCTGTGCCGCGTCGTGCTGCCGGCCTGCAGGCGGCGCGCGGCGCACCACGAGACGATCGTGTCGCGCTCTTCGCTGGCGCCGCCCTGGTGGTAGCGCACGGCGCCGGCGCTGTTGCGGGGCAGCGTGTTGGGATCGTTGAACAGCACCAGCGTGTGGGCGGGCGACGCGTCGCGTTCGCTGGCAGGCTTCCTGATGCGCGCGTGGCCGGGGCGGAAGGTCCAGGCCACGCCGCGCCGGCGCAACAGGCGGCGCACGAAGGCGGCGTCGGACTCGTTGTATTGCATGGTCTGCTCGCGCGGCGGAAACTGGCGCGGGTCGAACAGCGGATCGAGTTCGTAGTCGAAGGCGCTGGCCAGCACGCTGTTTGACAGGCGCCATTCGTCGAACAGCACCTGCACGATCTCGAGTTCGTTCTGGTAGCGAAACACACGGCTGTTGATGCGCTTTTCCATGATCGCCAGCGCGTCGCGGATGACCAGCTGGTACACGCCCAGGCCGCCGTCGAAATCGCCGGCGCGTGCTTCGGCGACGATGCCGCACACGCCGCGCAAGCCGCCACGATCGGTGACGAGCCCGATCTCGGCCGGCAGCGCGATCAGTTCCTTGAGCGGCAGGCGCGGGGTGGACGCGACGCAGGTGACGGTGTACTCGAGGCCGCCGCAAATGGCTTCGCTGCCCGTAACACGCTGCGGCAACAGGACAGCAGCAAGTGGATGATCAGCATGGCCGAGACGCAGCCGGATGGGTCGGTGCGTCCCCGATAGCGAACGGTCGTTCTGCAACATGCGCAGGAATTCGCTGGCGTTGTCCACGTGAATCTCCTGTCCATGCAATGCGCTTCTCGGGGAAGCACATCTTGGCACGCCAGGCTGATGGCGTTTTGTCAGGTGTCAGAAATGCCAGACGCGGTTTCGGGAACTTTGGTGGGCCGCCTGGCTAGACGGCGGCGCACAAGCCGGCCAGGCGCGGGATGGCGGCCAGCGAGGCGCGCTGGGCAGCAATGCGCACAACATCCGTGTCCACGCCGCGCAGTTCGGCCAGCGCGGCGCCGATGCCGGGCAGGTTCTCGGGGCTGTTGCGGCCCGGATGAATCCAGCTGGGGGCGATGTCGGGTGAGTCGGTTTCCAGCACGATCCAGTCGAGCGGCAACTCGGTGGCCAGGCGCCGGATCTGCAGCGCGCGGGTAAAAGTCAGGTTGCCGCCGAAGCCCAGGTGCAACCCGAGATCGATGAAATTCTGCGCCTGCTGGAAGCTGCCATTGAAGGCATGCGCGATGCCGCTCGGCGGGCGGATCTGGCGCAGGTGCTTGAGCACCTGGTCCTGCGAGCGGCGCACATGCGTCATGACCGGCAGACCAAAGTCGCGCGCGATGCGCAGCTGTTCGCGGAAGAACCGCGCCTGCTTCTCGCGCATCTCGGGCGTGGTGAGTTCGGGGATGAAGAAATCCAGGCCGATTTCACCGATGCCCACAAAACGCGGATCGCCCATGGCCGCTTCGACGCGCGTGCGCAGGTACGCCAGGTCGTCGTCGTGTGCCTGCGGCACGCACATCGGATGGATGCCCAGCGCGTAGCAGGCGTTCGGGCTGCCCGCAGCCAGCGCGGCAACGGTATCGAAATTGCCCCGCTCGACGGCCATGATGACGATCATCGAGACACCGGCCGCTTCGGCCCGGCGCGCGACGCCGGCGCCATCGCCGCCGTATTCGCGGGCGTCGAGGTGAACGTGCGTATCGATCCACATGGCGTCAGCCCTCTGCGGCCTGCAGGCCGTGCTCGGTCATGCGCAGCACGCGGTCGCAGCGGCGCGCCAGTTCCATGTCGTGCGTGACGATCACGAACGCGGTGCCGAGGGTGCGCGACAGTTCGAGCATCAGGTCGAAGATGATCTGCGCGGTCGTGTGATCGAGGTTGCCGGTCGGTTCATCGGCCAGCACGCAGGCCGGTTGCGTGACCAGTGCGCGCGCCAGCGCGACCCGCTGGCGCTCGCCGCCGGACAATTCACCCGGGCGGTGCATGACGCGTTTGCCCAGGCCCACGCGCTCGAGGATTGCCTGCGCCAGCGTCAGCGCCTCGGCGCGCGGCATGCGGCGGATCAGGAGCGGCATCATGACGTTGTCGAGCGCCGTGAATTCGGGCAGCAGGTGGTGGAACTGGTACACAAAGCCGAGCGCCGTGTTGCGCAGTTCGCCGCGGCGCGATTCGGACAGGCTCGCAAAATCCTCGCCGCGCAGGCTTACGGTGCCGCAGCTCGGCGTATCCAGGCCGCCGAGCAGGTGCAGCAGCGTGGACTTGCCCGAACCGGACGCGCCGACAATCGCCACGCGCTCGCCGCGGTACACGGCAAAGTCGATGCCGTCGATGACGCGCACGATGGCGTCGCCCTGGTTGAAGGTCTTGCCCAGGCCACGGCAGGCCAGCACGGGTACGTCGTTCGTTTTATTCACGTCGTTCATCGCATTGTTCTTCACATTATTCATAGCGCAGCGCCTCCGCCGGTTTCACGCGCGAGGCGGCCCAGCTTGGGTAGATCGTGGCCGCAAAGGCCAGCACCACCGACACGATGCCGATGGTGACGACGTCCGGCGTGTACAGCTCGGACGGCACGGTACTGATCAAATAGATATCCTTCGACAAGAACTCCACGCCCAGCAAGCGTTCGATGAACGGGACGATGACACCGATGTTCTTGCTCACGCCCACGCCCATCGCCACGCCCGCAAGCGTGCCGAGCACACCGACGACCGCGCCCTGCACCATGAAGATTTTCATGATCGAGCCGGGCGAGGCGCCCAGCGTGCGCAGGATCGCGATGTCGGCCTGTTTCTCGGTCACGGTCATCACGAGGCTCGAGACCAGGTTGAAGGCGGCCACCGCGATGATCAGCGTCAGAATGATGAACATCATCTTTTTTTCGGTCTGCACCGCAGCGTACCAGTTGGCGTTGAGCTTGGGCCAGTCGCGCACGACCAGGTCGCCCTTCATCGAGGCCTTCAATTCGGCGGCAACTTGCGGCGCTTCGCGCATATTGGCGATGCGCAGGCGCAGGCCCGATGGCGCCTGCTGGCGTTCGAGCCGCTGCGCATCCTCGATGTGCACGAACGACAGCGCCGCATCGAAATCGAAGTGGCCGGCCTCGAAGATGCCAGCCACCGTGAAGCTGCGCGTGCGCGGCACCATGCCGGCCGGCGTGACCTGGCCCTGGGCCAGCACCATGGTGACCTTGTCGCCCATGCCCACGCCCAGCGCGCGCGCCAGCGCATAACCGAGCACGATATTGAAGCTGCCGGGCTTCAAGGCATCGAAGCTGCCGGCGCGGATCTGCTTTGCCACCGTCGACACATTGTCTTCAACGCGCGGCAGCACGCCGCGCACGATCGACGGCCGCATGATCCCGTCGCGCACCAAGAGGCCCTGGGTCTCGACGAACGGGGCCGAGCCCAGCACGGCTGGATTCTGCGCCGCTTCCTTGGCCTTTGCCTGCCAGTCCGGCATGCTGCCCGACGCATCGAACACCTCGATGTGGGCCAGCACCGACAGCATGCGATCGGTGACCTGCTTCTGGAAACCGTTCATCACCGACAGCACGATGATCAGTGCCGCCACGCCCAGCGCGATGCCGGCCACGGAAATGAGCGAGATGAACGAAATGAAGCTACTACGACCGCTACTCTTGCCGGCGCGCGTGTAGCGCAGGCCGACCTGCCACTCGTACGGCAGTTTGTGGATGATGCTCATGAATTCTCGTGCTTCAGATTGGAATCGGGGCGGACGGCACCGGCGCTGTTATTCATAGCGCAGTGCCTCTGCCGGTTTCACGCGCGAGGCGGCCCAGCTTGGATAGATCGTGGCCAGGAACGATAGCAGCACGGCCACGCCGCCGATCCAGCCAACGTCGGCCCACAGCAGTTCGGATGGCATCTCGCTGATCAGGTAGACCTCTTGCGACAGGAAATGCACGCCCGAGATGCGCTCGATGGCCGGCACGATGACGTCGACATTGAGCGCCACCAGCACACCCAGGCCCACGCCCAGCAGGCCGCCCAGCAGACCGACTAACGTGCCCTGCACCATGAAGATTTTCATGATCGCGCGCGGCGAGGCGCCCAGCGTGCGCAGGATGGCGATGTCGGATTGCTTGTCCTTGACGGTCATGACGAGCGTCGAGACGAGATTGAACGCGGCCACCGCCACGATCATCGTCAGGATAATGAACATCATGTTCTTCTGCGATTGCACGGCCGCGAACCAGACCGTGTTGACCTTGGTCCAGTCGCGCATGATCAATTCACCCGGCATCGAGCGCTGCAGTTCATAGGCCACGCGTGGCGCCTGGTGCAGGTCTTGCAGGCGCAGGCGGATGCCCGCTGGCGCGATGGCGCCCGTGGCCACCTGAGCATCGTCGATATTGATCAGGGCAAGCGTGGAATCGAACTCGAAGTGGCCGGCCTCGAAAATGCCGGACACGGTCAGCGCGCGCGTGCGCGGCAGCGGGTTCTCGCCCGGCGTGCTGGCGCCGCCCAGGATGCCGCTGCTGGCCACGAGCAGCGTCACGCGGTCGCCCACGTCGACGCCCAGCGACTTGGCCAGTGCGCGGCCCAGCACGACGTTGAACGAGCCAGCGCGCAGTGATTCGAAGCTGCCGGCCTTCATCTGGCGCGTGATGTCCGATACCTGCGCTTCTTCGACGGGCGCCACGCCGCGCAGCAGCGCGGGCTTCATGACACCATCGACCAGCAGCATCGATTGCGCGTCGATGAACGGCGCGGCGGCCTTGACCTCCGGGTTGCGCAGCGCCTGCAGGCTGGTGGCGCGCCAGTCGGGCAGCGCGCCGCGGCTGTCGAAAATCTCGACGTGCGCCAGCATCGACAGCATGCGGTTGGTGACTTCCTTCTGGAAGCCGTTCATCACGGACAGCACGACGATCAGTGCGGCCACGCCGAGCGCAATGCCGGCCACCGAGGCCATCGAAATGAAGGAGATGAAGCTGTTGCGGCCGCTGCGCTTGCCGGCGCGCGTGTAGCGCAGGCCGATCTGCCATTCGTAGGGGAGTTTGTGGGTGATGCTCATGCTGTCCGTGTCGACCGATCCGCTGTATTCCGCTGTATTTTTGTATTGTGGCGCAGCGCCGGGCTGCATCAGCCCGGCAGTTTGCCAGACAAACCGGGATTGTGGCGCAATTATCAAAAACTCACTAGGGCATTCCAGCGGGCATGCGGGTGGAGAATCAGGCTGGCGATCCGCTGGCGGCGACGATTTGCCCTAGAATAGCGGGATGGCTCATATTACGCTCGTCCTGCCGTTCGCTCTGCCGCTTCCTGAATTTGCTCCCGACCTGATCCGCGCGATGAACACGCCGGCGCTGGCGCTGCTGCTCTCGCGTACGTCGAGTGCCACCCGCGCCCGCACAGCCGAACATACCTACGCCCTGCCCCACGAAACCTGGCTGGCGCGCGCGCTCGGCCTGGGCGCCGCGGGCCGGGTCGATGTGGCCGTTGCCGCCATGCGCGGCTTCGGGCTGGAACCCGAGGGCGGCAACTGGTACATCGTCAGTCCCGGTCACATCCAGATCGCCCGCACCCACCTGACGATGGCCGATACCCGCCAGGTTCCGCTGGCCGATGACGACAGCCGCGCGCTGTTCGCCACGGCCGCCGAACTCTGCGAAAGCATTGGCCATGCGCTGCGCTACGGTGACGCGCAGACGTGGTTCGTGCGCGCCGACGACTGGACCGGTTTTGAGACCGCCACCCCGGACACGGTCGTGAACATGGACTTGACGGATTTCATGCCGAAGGGCCAGCCGGCGCTGGCCTATCGGCGCCTGCAGAACGAAGTGCAGATGGCGTGGCATGCGCATCCGGTGAACGCCGCGCGCGAAACGCGGCGGCTGCCGATCGTGAACGCGTTCTGGATGTGGGGCTCGGGCCGGACGGCGCCCGCCGGGACGCAGCTGCAAACGCAGCCGCTGGCCAGTGTTGCGGTGCCGGGCTGGCTGGGCGCGCTCGGCGATCAACGGCTCGACACGCTCGACCGGCTGGCCGATCTGCTGTCGACCGACCGCACGCTGGTGGTCGGTCCGCTGGCCGAAGCGGCGCAGGCGGCCGACTGGGGCGTCTGGCTGCAGGTGATGGGGCAACTGGAAGAAACGCTGTTCGCGCCGTTGCTGGCTGCCGTCAAGGCGGGCCGCGTGAGCAAGCTGACGCTGGTGCTGAGCAGCCGCGAAGGGCTGCTCGAGACGACGACGAGCGCGCTGGCGCAGCGCAAATTCTGGCGCAGCCCGACGCTCGACGCACTGAAGTGAGAACACTGGTGAGCGCACTGAAATAACCCGACCGAGACAGACATTGACCCTGAAGACCCGACTTTCCACCCGTCCCTGCCCGTTCCGCACCTCCGAACTGCTGCGCCAGGATGGCGTGCACCCCGTACTGGCCCGCATCTACGCATCGCGTGGCCTGCTCGATGCGCGTGAGCTTTCGAGCGAGCTGGCAGCGTTGTCGCCGCCGTCCGGCCTGAAACACATCGACGCCGCCGCCGCGTTCCTGGCTGACGCCATCGGCGCCGGCAAGCGCATGACGATCGTCGCCGACTACGATTGCGACGGCGCCACCGCCTGCGCCGTTGCCCTGCGCGGCCTGCGTGCGATGGGGGCGCAGGTCGACTACATCGTCCCGAACCGCTTCGAGTATGGCTACGGGCTCACGCCCGAAATCGTAGCGCTCACCGCGCGCGAAAAGGCGCCCGACATCATCGTCACGGTCGACAACGGCATCGCCAGCGTCGACGGCGTACTCGCGGCAAATGGGTTGGGCATCGATGTCGTCGTCACCGACCACCACCTGCCGGGCGACGTGCTGCCGGCGGCGCGCGTGATCGTCAATCCGAACCAGCCCGAATGCGGTTTTCCGAGCAAGAACCTGGCCGGCGTGGGCGTCGTGTTCTACGTGCTGCTGGCCTTGCGCGCCGAATTGCGCCGGCGCGGCGTATTCGATGCACAGACGCAGCCCAAGCTCGACAGCCTGCTCGACCTGGTTGCGCTGGGCACGGTGGCCGACGTCGTCAAGCTCGACGCCAACAACCGCATCCTCGTCGCGCAGGGCTTGAAGCGCATGCGCGCAGGCCGCATGCATGCCGGCGTGGCGGCGCTGTTCCGGGTGGCCGGGCGCGAAGCGCGCTGCGCCACGCCGTTCGACCTGGGCTTTGCCGTCGGCCCGCGCCTGAACGCGGCCGGCCGCCTGCAGGACATGGCGCTCGGCATCGAATGCCTGACCACCGACGACGAAGGCCGCGCCTGGGCCATCGCCCAGCAACTGAACGAGATCAACCTCAAGCGCCGCGAAATCGAAGCCGAGATGCAGGACACCGCGCTGCTGCACCTGGACACGTTCGAGCCGACCGGCGCCAGCACGATCACCGTGTTCGACGAAGGCTGGCACCAGGGCGTGATCGGCATCGTCGCTTCGCGCCTGAAAGAAAAATTCTACCGTCCGACATTCACCTTCGCACCGGCTGGCGACGGGATGATCAAGGGCTCGGGCCGCTCGATTCCGGGCTTTCACTTGCGCGACGCGCTTGACCTGGTGTCCAAACGGGTGCCGGGCCTGATCGACAAGTTCGGCGGCCACGCGATGGCCGCTGGCCTCTCGCTGCGTCACGACAATTTTGACACCTTCTGCCAGGCCTTCGAAGCCGTCGGCCAGGCCTGGCTAAGCGAAGCGCAGCTCGAACGCATCATCGAAACCGACGGGCCGCTCGAGGACGAGTTCTACTCGACCCAGTTCATCGAACTGATGGACGGCCAGGTCTGGGGCCAGGGCTTCGCGCCACCGGTTTTCTGCGACGAATTCCGCGTCGTCAGCCAGCGCATCCTGAAAGAACGCCACCTGAAGCTGCAACTGGAAAAGAACGGCCGCCGCTACGACGCCATCTGGTTCGGCCACACCGACAGCCTGAGCGACCGCGCCCGCGTCGCCTTCCGCCTCGACGCCAACGAGTACAACGGCGTCACCAAAGTCCAGCTCCTGGTCGAGCACGCCGAATCCGCCTGACGGCTCAGGGCAAGCCCCTGAGCAATTGCAAAATAATTCGACTCTGACCCTAATTGCAGGTCGCTCGAATTGAGGCAATTGCCCAATAATTCGACTCTGACCCTAATTGTTACGTTTGCTGCACAGCCCGCCTAACAATTAGGGTCAGAGTCGAATTGTTTGATAACTATTTGCGGGCGGGATACTTACAGGCGACATGATCCTGGCGTGTTCGCTATGATGAGCCGGTTTGTCCGTTGCCCCCCTCATTCCCTGTACGCTGGCTGGCTGCTGGCGGGAGCATGCATGTTTTCGATCATTATCAATTTCGTTGGCTCGCTGATGCATTTTTATGTGGCGCATCGCCTGTACGCGCTGGGGCCGGTTCGCGCGCGCGTGCCGGCGCGTGTCTGGTGGGTGGGCGCCGTGGTGCTGTGGGCGTTTTATTTGTGGGGCGTGCAGCTCGGCGATGCGGCGCTTGACTGGCGCTGGTGGCCGGGGCAGTTTTCGATGACGTGGCTGGGCGTGCTGTTTTGCATGACGCAGTATCTGCTGCTGGCCGACATCATCACGGGCTTCGGCTTCTGGCTGCGCACCTGGGCGCCGCGCATTCTGGCCCTCGGCGCGATCGCGGGCGTCTCGGTCAGCGGTTTCGCAATCTTCCAGGCGATGCGTGCACCAGCGATCGTCGAGCAGGAAGTCACCCTGCCCGGCCTGCCCAAGGCGCTCGATGGCACCGTGCTGGTGGCGATCAGCGATACGCACCTCGGGGCCCAGCGCCGCGCAGAGTGGCTTGGCGCGCGGGTTGATCAGATCAATGCCCTCGATCCGGATGCCGTCGTGATGCTGGGCGATCAGGTCGAAGACGAGCCGATCAACGACGCCCAGCTCGCACCTTTCCTCAAAAGGTTGCGTCCCGCCATGGGCGTCTGGGCCATCACCGGCAACCATGAATACTATGGCGACGCCGGCGGCACGATTCACGAGTTCGCGGCCGGCGGCGTCAGGTGGCTGCGCGACCAGCACGTCGAGATCGCACCGGGCCTGCACCTGGCGGGCCTGGACGATATCGGGCGCGCCCGACGCGGTGGGCGCGACGTCAATGCCGGTCTCGAACGCACGCTCCCCAAGCCACTGGACGGCGCGACCATTCTGCTCTCGCACATCCCGGATCCCGGCCTGATCGAGCGCGCCGCGCAAAAAGACATCGACCTGATGCTCTCCGGGCACACCCACGGCGGCCAGGTCTGGCCATTCACCTATCTGGCCCAGCGCGAGTTCCCCTACCTGGTCGGCTGGTACCGCATCGGCCACATGCAACTGGTGGTCAGCCGCGGCGCCGGCGGCTGGGGGCCGCGCATGCGGCTCTGGCAGCCGGGCGAGATTGTCAAGCTGACCCTGCGCGCCCAGCCTTGACGTCTACGTACGACCACCCCGCCGCCACTCAAGGCGCGATGGGTGGCTTGTACGTTTGCCCGTGCCGCATCACGAAGAACGCATCGTCCGCCACGCCCTGCGCCGCACGCGCCAGCGCGAGGTCGCGCGGCGCCTGGTCAAGGCGCTCCTGTCCCATCGGGTAGGTCCCCCAGTGCATGCCCACGCTGCGTTTGATGCGCAGCTCGCGGTGGATGCGCACCGCCTCGTCGGGACTGACATGCGAATTGCGGTACCACAGCGGCTGGTAGGCGCCGATGCCGATGGCCGCCAGGTCGAAGCCACCGAAGCGCGCGGCGATGTCGCCGATGTCCTTCGAATAGCCCAGGTCACCCGAGAAGAAGAATGCAAACCCCGGACGCGTAACGGCAAAGCCGCCCCACAGCGTCGCATTGCGGTCCCATAGCGAGCGGGCCGACCAGTGATGCACCGGCAGCAGGTGCAGTTCCAGTCCCCGGTACACCGTCTTTTCCCACCAGTCGAGCTTGACGATGCGCGAGCGGTCGCCACCCGTCACGTTCTTCTCGAGCCAGACGTCCACGCCCAGCGGCGCCACCAGCAGCGGCGGCCCGCCCGGCTGGCGGTACAGCGCGCGCAGCGATGCCTTCGACAGGTGGTCATAGTGTGAGTGACTGAGCAGGACGACGTCGATGCGCGGCAAGTCGGCCAGTGCCACACCCGGCGCCTGATGGCGTTTGGGTCCCGCGAACGGCAGCGGCGAGGCACGCTCGTCGAACACGGGGTCGGTCAGGATGTTCACGCCCGTCCCGCTCTGGAACAGGAATGTCGCATGGCCGATCCAGGTCAGCGCCGGCTCGCTGCGGTTGGCATGAATGAAGGCCAGTTGGGGCGCCACCGGCGCAATCGGCGCCAGCGGCGCCCGCACGGCGGCGTCCTCGGTCCAGTTGGCGATCCGCGCCGCCCAGCCCTCGAAGAAGCCGCGCGGCGGCCGTTGATACGCCGGGTTGGAGGGATAGTTGTTCACAAAACCCTCGACCCGATGATGGGTTTTGGCGGCGTCGTAATACGGATTGCGGTGCGCACAGCCGCTCGCAAACAGCGCGCACGCAAGGACGGAAGCAGACAGCAAGGGAGTCAGTATGGTGTGCATGCGGCAATGCTAGAGGCGTCAAAAAAGCCAGTATAGGCGGTGTTCAGGCCGCGTTGCCAACCGCGCGTGGGGTGCGAATCGCCGCGTCGTTTCGGCGCGTAACGACGCGTCTTTTATGAACGCCCAATGTTCTTTCTCGCTGCTTTACGGTAGGATAGCGCCTTTTCCCGGTCACGATCGTACGCTGGCGCCCGCGACATTGGCATGACCTTACCGGTGAAAAATTCATTGCCCGAACCCCGTGCGCAACGCACTTGCCGGGTTCTTCGACTGGAAGCGAATGGAGAAGTCCGCGATCCCCCGGCCGCCTAGACATCATGCGATCCTTCTCGGCGGCCTGCTGCTTGCCGTGCTGGTGCTCGTGATCGCGGCGGAGGCGCTGCGCTGGCGCGCCACGTCTGGCGCAGCCGCCATGGCAGCTGCCGTGCCGACTGTGCCCACCCTGAACACGACCAGCCCTGGCCGCGTGACGCTCACCGAAATCTCGCACGCCCACATCCCCGCGCCGCGCGGCATGCCATCGGCCCACGCCAGCACGCTCGCCGCCCTGCCAGGCAATCGCATGCTCGCGTTCTGGTGGGCCGGCAGCCGTGAGAGCGGCCCGGATGTCAAAGTCTTTGCCTCGACCTGGGCCCATGGTGCGTGGAGCGCGCCAAGGATGGTTGCCAGCCGCGATACGCTGGGCGCCGAACTGGGTTTCGGCGTGCGCCGCATCGGCAACCCCGTCGCCTGGACCGACCGCACCGGCAAGATCCACCTGTACGTGGTGGCCACGGGCCTGGGCGGCTGGGCCGCGGCGCGCATCGCGCACCTGGTGTCGAACGACCAGGGCGCCACCTTCCACGTGCGCCGCATCCTGCCGACCTCGCCCCTGTTCAACACGAGCGCGCTGGTGCGCACCGCGCCGCTGATGCTGAGCGATGGCGGCTGGTGGCTCCCTGTGTATTTCGAGATCGGCAACAAGTACCCGATGCTGATGGCGTTCGACGCCGATGGCAACCCGACCACGCTGGCGCGCATCGGCAACAGCACCACGACACTGCAGCCGGCCCTCGTCGCCATCTCGAAGAACGAGGTGCGCGCCTTGATGCGCGACGACAGCGAACAGCAGCTGGTCCAGCATGCAGCGAGTCTCGATGGCGGCGCCACCTGGCGCGATCTGCCGGCACTCGACCTGCCCAACTACAGCACGTCGGTCGCCGCGATACGTCTTTCCAGCGGCCAGTTTCTGATGCTGCATAATCACGTCGAAGGCGGCGCATCGGCGCGCAGCATCCTGCGCCTCTCGATCTCGGACGACATGCGCACCTGGCGCACGATCGCCGACATCGCCAAGGGGCCGGCCGGTGACGAATTTTCGTACCCGTCGATGCAGCAGGTCGGCAACGAGCTGCACATTACCTACACATGGCAGCGCCAGGCGATTGCGCACCATCGCTACCGTATTCAACCGGAAGGTTCCACCTAGATGACACTGCCGGATCTCGCAAGCCAGATCGTGTACAGCCGCATTGGCTGGGCGATTGTCGCGGCCGCCGTGGCCTGCGCGCTGTGGCGCGGTGCCGCGCCGCTCGCGCGCACCGGGGTGGCTGCCATCCTGGCTGGCGCACTGGCCCTGATGGCGCTGCCCGGCAACCTGTCGCCCGCCTGGTACCTGGGTCTGGCGTTCCAGTATCCCAGCGGCTTGCTGGTGGGCTGCTGCCTGGTGCGTCTGACGGAGCGCTGGAACGGCGCCCGCCGCAGCGCGGCCATGCCGCCATCGCTGGCGGGCGTGCTGGCCGTCGCCGGGACGCTGCTGTACCTCGACGCAGTCGGCTTTCTCACGAGCGGTTACTATTACGCCGGTTTCGGCGGCGTCCTGGCGCCGCTCGTCGCGGTCATCATCGCCTGCGCCTGCGCCCTGGCGATCGTACGCAATCATGGGCGCGGGATTGCGTCAGCGGTGCTGGGCGCCGTCGTCCTGTTCTCGGTGCTGCGCCTGCCAAGCGGCAACCTGTGGGACGCCCTGCTCGACCCGCTGCTGTTTGGCTGGGCCATTGCGGCGCTGCTGGCCGGCGCGCTGCGCCGTACGGGGCGCCGCGCCGCTGAGCGCCGCCCATCAAGTCATGGCGATCCCGATCCCGCACCGGGTCCCGTGCTGCAGCCAATCGCGGCTGAACATTTTACGTCTCTGAAGGAGCAAGTTGGTGGTCAATAAGTTAGCAGTCAATCATCCCTGGTACAAACATCCGGTCATCATGTCGGCCACCATCATCAATGCATTCGTGCTGCTGCTGGCGCTGGCATGGTCGGGCAATCCGCACGAACTCTCGCGCCTGCTGGTTGAGGATGGCATCGTCGAATGGATGCAGTTCCTGGCGTTCTCGCTCACGTCGGGCCTGCTCGGCTACGTGGCCGTGGACCGCTGGAAGAACGGCGGCATGCGGCTCGAAGTGCTGGTGCTGCTTGGCCTGACTGGCCTGGTCGCCGTGGCTGCGCTGGAAGAAATCAGCTGGTTCCAGCGCATCCTGCAAATCCAGTCGCCCGAGTTCTTCGTGCAGAACAACCGCCAGGCTGAAACCAATCTGCACAACCTGGGCTTTGGCGAGGAAAGCCTGCACAAGGCCGTGCTGCTCAAGATCATCCTGATTTCGGGCCTGATCCACAACCTGTTCCTGCCACTGCTGGCGCGCAAGCGGCCGGCGGTGCGCACCTTCGTCGAGCGCTTCGGCCTGTACCTGCCGCCGCTGGCCGCCTCGATTCCATACCTGGTGCTGGTGATCCTGTCACACCTGCTGATCGACCATCCGCGCAAGGGTGAACTGGGCGAGACGTTCGGCGCCGTGCACTACCTGGCCACCGTGTTCGGCGCGTACTTCGTTGGCGTCGCCTACGACAAGAAGCCGCTGTTTGCCGGCCTCGATGCGCGCCGCGTCTCGGTGCTGTTCACGCTGCTGATGTTCTACCTGCTCATGACGGGCTGGATGCTCAGCGCAGGTGCTGGCGCAATCGTCACCGCCGTGGGCGCCGACTGATTCACGCCTCGCGCCCGGGCGGCCCCGTGCGCGTTTCCGATGCACGGCTTGCGATTGACCCAGAATTGGAGTATAAATACTCCAAAACCGGAGAAATCATGAGCCTTGCCTATGCCTACCCAAAGAGCCGCTTCGAGCCGGCGACGCTGGTCGACCTGACCTCAAAGGCCGAACGCGAGCGTTTGTCGCGCTCGGCCCTGACCGGCTTTTTCCGGCTCGCCACCGCCTGGGGCCTGCGCGACGACGATGCACGCGAGCTGCTCGGCGGCCTGTCCTCGTCGTCGTTCTACGACTGGAAGAAAAACCCCGACCGGGTACTCGAAGTCGACCGCATCACGCGCATCTCGTACCTGCTCGGCATCTACAAAAGCCTGCACATCCTGTATGGCGACAAACTCGCCGACGAATGGGTGCGCCTGCCCAACACCAACCCGATTTTTGCCGGCCGCACGCCGCTCGCCTTCATGCAGGCCGGCGGCCTGCTGGCGATGCAGACCGTGCGCAAGCTGCTCGACGCACGGCGCGGCGGCCTGTGAGTTCGCACGTCACGCCAAGGCTGACGCTGCTGCGCCAGCTCGACACCTGCCGCCTGATCCCGTCGCGCTTCGCCGATGTCGAAGACTCGGTGCTCGCCCCCCTGGCCGACAGCGACGATGCGCTGCGCGACCTGTTCGACCTCGATAACGCCACCAATGAACGCCTGCGCGCCGAATCCGGCCAGGCGCCTGGCATCGGCATGGACGAACTGGTGTTCGGCGTGCCGAACTTTCGGATCATCAATGCCGCGTTCACCTATGCGCGCCCGGAAGGCAGCCGTTTCAACGACGGCGAGCGTGGCGCCTGGTACTGCGGGTTCGACGCGGCCACGTCGCTGGCCGAAGTCATTTTTCACAAGACCGTCGAATACGCCGAAATCAACCGTTTCGATGACAGCGTCAGTTACCAGTGCCTGCTGGCCGACTTCAGTGCGACCTTTCATGACCTGCGCGGCATCGCTGCCTTCGAGGCCTGCCTCGACCCGGCCAGCTATGTCGCGTCACAGGCGCTGGCCAACGAGTTGCTTGGCGCCGGCTCGCTTGGCGTGATCTTCCCCAGCGTGCGGCATGCCGGCGGCACGTGCCTGGCGTGCTTCCGGCCGGCGCTGGTGGGCAACGTGCGCAAGGCGCACACCTATCGGTTAACATGGTCGGGTTCGCCGCAACCTGCGGTCGAGATTCTTTGACCAGATTTAACATGCACATGAAGACCAAACCCGAGAACGACACCGAACTGCACGACAAGATCAACCGCGAAACCGGCCGCGTCGCATGGAGCGAGCTGCAACGCCACTTTGCCAGCGGCAGCGTGGTGTGGGTGTCAGGCGCACTGGACCTGATCGATGTCGCACTGCGCATCGCGCACGATGACCGTGACAGCATCACGCGCTGGATGGGCGACGGCCAGGTGGCCAAGGTCAGCGACGCGCAGGCCCAGGCCTGGCTGGCGACGGATGCGACGCTGTGGGCATCGGTAGTGAGCCCGTTCGTGCTGGTGCAGGATGAGAAGAAGCCGGTGCATTGAAGCGCCGGAGGCGCCCGTGACTGCATGGCTACAATAATCCGGCGCCTATGTTAAGTTATTATTTTGATAGGATTTCGCATGGTTAGCGCATTTTCTCGCGACGACGGTGACGAGTTGGTGAAGGCGAACGGCAGCGTAGGTGTCAAGGCTGGCGGCGACGTGGAAGGCAGTGCCTACAATCCGATGGGCAACCCGGGCGTGGAGCACTGGAAGTCCAGTTCAATTTCCCAGTCGGGGTTCGCCAACCAGGACAATATCTTCTTCGCGGCGGTCGAAATGACGCGCATGCCGATGGTCGTGACCGACCCGCGCCAGGAGGACAACCCGATCGTGTTCGTCAACGGGGCATTTCTCGACCTGACTGGCTACACGCCTGACGAGATTCTGGGAAACAATTGCCGTTTTCTGCAAGGGCGCGATACCGACCGCGCTGTGATCGACGAACTGCGCACCGCGCTGGCAGAGCACAAGGCGGTGGCAGTCGATATCCTGAATTACAAAAAGGATGGCACCCCGTTCTGGAACGGTCTGTTCATCGGCCCGGTCTTCGACAAGGATGGCGAACTGCTCTACTTTTTCGCATCGCAGCTCGACATTACCTCGCGCCGCACCACCGAGATGTCCTACACGCAGGCGCAGAAGATGGAAGCCATCGGCCAACTTACTGCCGGGCTGGCACATGACTTCAATAACCTGCTGCAAGTGGCGATCGGGAACCAGGAAATTGCACTCAAGAGTCTGTCCAACCCCGACCTGACCGGCAAGATGCTGGCGAAAAGCCAGGCGGCGCTGCAAAAGGCGACCAAGCTCACGCAGCAGTTGCTGGCGTTTGCGCGCAAGCAGCGCCTCGAGCCGCGTCTGGTCAACCTGAACAGCCACGTCATTGCATTCAGTGAAATTCTGGTCGGCACGCTGGGCGAACAGATCGAGCTGCGCCTGGATCTGCGCCCTGCGTTGCCGGAGTGCTGCATCGACCCGCACCAGTTCGAAGTGGCCCTGCTCAACACCTTGATCAACGCGCGCGACGCGATGCCAACGGGCGGCACCATCACCATCGGTACGTCGGTGCTGCGTGACAAGCAAAAAATCGAAGCACATCGCCTGCTGGGCGATGAGTATGTCGTTATCTGTGTTTCCGACACTGGCGAAGGCATGTCGCGTGACGTCATGGCGCGCGCCACCGAGCCGTTCTTCACCACCAAAGGCCCGGGTACCGGTCTGGGTCTTGCCATGGTACATGGCTTCGCGGAGCAATCCCATGGCCGGCTGGAGCTCGACAGCGAAGTCGGCAAGGGCACCCAGGTACGCATGATCTTTCCAGTGGCCAACCATGTGCAAGACGGTTCGCAAGACGAAAACAACCCTGCGCCTGCGCCTGATGATCAGACACCAGGCGTTGCACCCAAGCGTGTACTGGTCGTCGACGATAATCCGGATGTGCGCGAAATGTCAGCGGCGTTCCTCTCTTCGCTCGGCTACGAAACACTGGAGGCGGAAAGCGGCGAAGCGGCACTGGTCATGCTCGAATCGACCACGGTCGACCTGGTATTTTCAGACGTCATCATGCCGGGCGGGATGAACGGCCTGCAACTGATCGACATTGTCCGGCGCACCTACCCCGGCGTTGCCACACTGGCCGCGACCGGTTACTCGGAAAACGCGCTGGAACGGCCTGATTCCGCGCCCGACCTGCAAATCCTGCCCAAGCCGTTCAAGCTGCACGACCTGGCTGACATGGTGAGCAAGTTGACCCAGTTGAGCCAGTAACGCCGCACGGACAGCCAATAAAAATGCCGGCCCCCGGGCCGGCATCCACCGCCGTCAAACAGCTTACTTCGACAGATCGACCGCGTACAACGCCGTCCCCTTGCCGCTGCCATCATCGGCCTTCACCTGGCTGACGTTGCCCAGCCCCGCCTCGCGCGCCAGCCCTTCCAGGCCTGGCGCCGAATGAAACACCACCTGTCCCTTCGTCTCGACCCGCGCAAAACGCCAACTGCGCGCCGCGCCGTGCGACGCGCGCGTCAGCTCTTTGGCCGCGCGGATGTGCGCGATGAGAATGTCGCGGTTGTTGTCGGGCGACGCGATGACGACATTGCTGCCATCCAGCCCCGGGAAGCCGCCACCGCCACTGGCGCGGTAGTTGTTGGTCGCCACCAGGAATGCCTGCGCCGGTGCCACCGGTTTGCCCAGATACGTCAGGTTCACGATGCGCTCGCCCGGCTTTTTGGTCACGTCGATCTCGTAGCTGACATCCTTCGACGTGATCGTGTCGAAGTTAAAGCTCGGAAAGCGCGTGTTGACCAGCTCCTGCGGCGCGGCTACCGCCGGGTCAATCGTGTTGAAGCGCTGCGCTGCCGTCTCCAGCCACGCCTTCAGCCCTGCACCATCGACTTTCACCGCATACAGCGAATTCGGGAACAGGTACAGGTCGGCCGCGTTATTCAGCGCCAGGTCGCCGGCCGGCACGTCGGTGTAATCCGCTACGCTCGGAAAGCCCGCCTTGAACGGCGCCGACACGGACAGCACCGGCACGCCGGCGTACTGCGGCAGGTTGGTCTTGACGTAGTTGCTCACGTACTCGGCCTGCGCGCGGTTGACGACTTCGAGCGCAGACGGATCGCCCACATCCGCGAAATAACTCGTCATGCGAAACGCCGAGCGCCCCACTGGCGTCTTCACGTACGCGATCGTCGCTTCGTGCTCGGCGCGCACCAGGGCGGCTACCTCGGCGTCCGGCTCGACGAAGGTCTTGAGCCCCGTCTGCGTGGCGCGTGCCTGCACGACGGTCTTGTCCTTGTCGACCGTCCAGGTCTTGCCGTTGTAGGCCAGGTGCAGCTGGACGACGCCCAAATGCTTGCCCCACTGGCTCGGCATCACAGTCGGCACGCCGTGCACCAGACCGCGCGCCTTGTCCACGCCCGGCAGATTGAATTGCGGGATGCTGCTGTCGGCATTCGGGAACAGCTGGTGTGCGTGCCCCATCAGCATGACGTCGATGCCCGGCACCTTGGCCAGGTGCCAGTTGGCGTTTTCCATGGCCGGCGAATACGGCGCGTCATCCAGGCCACCGTGCGCCAGCGCCACGATCAGCTGCGCGCCTTTTTTGCGCATCTCGGGAATGTACTTTTCGGCCGTTTCGCGCACGCCGGCGGTGACCACGCGGCCTTCCAGCCAGCGCTTGTCCCACGCCATGATGTCCGGCGGCGTGAAGCCGATGATGCCGACCTTCACCAGCGTCTCGACCGGCTTGCCATCGGGGCCGCGCGCCGTGATCTTCTTGTCGATGATCTGGTACGGCGCGAACAGCGGCGCCTTGGTTTGCAGGCTGTTCACGTTGGCCAGCACGATCGGGAACGCCGGTCCGGCGCAGCGCGCGCCCTTGTCGACGCCCTTGACCTGGAACTGGCTGCCGGTGACACGGTTCAGGAATGGCAGGCCGTAGT
>Ga0265798_10001515_pt1 | contig 36124 bp, 45 predicted proteins | sample P3T30metagenome_FD_192430 | JGI IMG/M metagenome (GOLD analysis project Ga0265798, IMG submission 192430) | Plant litter microbial communities from East Loma Ridge, Irvine, California - P3 T30 | ecosystem: Environmental > Terrestrial > Plant litter > Unclassified | place: USA: California...
CTTGCCGAAGTCGCCCTCGCTCGGATCCATGCCGGCGAAGTCGGCCAGGTAACGCCAGGCCAGCAGCACTGCGGCGTAGTTGCCTGCCATGCGCTTGGCGCCGTCGTCGCTCTCGCTGGCCCGGCTGTTGCGCAGGCAGTAGTCCCGCAGGCCTTCGTACTTGGCCAGCACGTCGGCGCGGTCCAGGTCGGTCAGGTACTGCAGCCACTGGCGCACCGGGAAGCGCGGGAGATCCGCCGGCATCAGCGGGCCGCGCTTGCCGCTCAGGTCCGTGCGGACCAGCTTGCCCAGCAGGCTGCGCACCGGCACGTCCTCGCCGGCAAGCATGACCGGCGCCGACAGCACGAACTGCGTCATGGCGGTGCCGCGCTTGGTCACGGTGTACTGGTAGCTCTCCTGCAGCAGGCCGACCGCCTTGTCGATCACGTCCTGGCGGCGGGCGCTCAGTTCTTCCCAGCCCACGGGATGGCTGGTGTGGCTAATGCTGGTCAAGAGGCGGAATTCAGTCTCCAGACTTTGCCCGGAGAACATGGTGAAGCCCAGGGAGCGCTCCAGGCGCTTGATGAGGGTGGATTTACCGGCGCCCTTGTCGGCCTGGACGGTGATGTGCGGCCAGAAGCCCAGCAGGGCCTTGAGGTGGCCGCCCAGGGCCCAGGCCAGGGGGATGGCGGCCGCGTTCCGGTGGAACGTGCTTTGATAGGCGCGGATCACGGTGGCGGCGTCCTGGACGTGGCCGGCCGGGAAGGTGAGGTTGTAGTAGGGGCACTGCTTCTCTGGCTCGGTGAAGTAGCAGTCGGGCCCCTCGTTGACAGCCAGGCGGCTGTCCAGCCAGGCCAAGCCCACGAAGTTGGCGGCCGTGCGCGCGCCCAGGTGGGCGGTGCGCTCCAGGATCGTGACCATGCGGGAGAAGCGCTTGGGCTCGAAGATCGGGCCGAACTGACCCCATTGGGCCAGGTTGTGGACCTGCTTGTCGCCCATGACCTCGCGCACCAGCTGGGCGCCGTGGCGTGGGGTCTGCACGGTCACGGCGAAGTAGACGGTAGGGGAGTGGTCCGGGTCGCCGGTCATGGTCGACGAGGCGCTGGCCACGGCCACGCGGCTGAACGAAGCCACACGAAAGCCGCACAGGTCGGTATAGGTCGGCGTTTCCTCGCCTTCGTCGCCCTTCTGGTCCATGTTCAGGATATAGCTGGAGAAGTCCGGGCGTACCCTGTACCGCCAGTACTGCGAAAAGTCGTGGGTAGGCAGGTAGACGCGGGGCTTACCCTTGCGGGTGTCGTCACCAGCCAGGCCGGCGATCAGCCAGGTCTCCAGCTCGTCCATGGCCTTGCCCAGCTGCTGCGCGCCATGCTCCTGCAGGTAGTCGTTGGCGTCGTTGATAGTTTCGCCATCGAAGTCTTCCCCCTTCTTCCATTTCGCCTGGTCAACTATAAGCGCGCTGATGTTGAGCGCGGTCAGGCTCTCGTAGATCTTCCAAGCGGCGTTGGGGCCTGGCCGCTGGCCAGCCAGGCGATGCTCGGGTCCGAAAGGCTCGTCGTTGTCCATACAGATATAGACCTGCTTGCCGCGCAGGAACGTCCAGTCGATCAGCTCTGCATTGTTCAGGCCGCGCAGGGCGAATGAGGCCCATGCCGGCTTATCGGCAGTGTCGATCGACAGGGCATTGATAGCGCTTTCCACGATTGCCACATTCTTGGACCGGTCCAGCTTACGTGGGTCGGCCGTCCAGCCAATGCCGTCCTTCTCCCCCTGGCTCTGGGTCTTGTATCCGCCGTTCAGCTCGGGCTCGATGTAGCGCACGTCCACGCCGGCCACGCGCTTGGTTCCTGGGAAGTAGGCAATGAAGGCGGCGCCAGGGCCGCCGTGGCCTTGCGTGCCGGCGGGCTTCTTCGGGCTGGTCCAGGAGTTGTAGCCCAAGGTGTTCGCCCGCAGCGCGGCGTCGATCGCCTCTTTGCTGATGCCCCGGTTTACGAGGTAATCCCGGATCTGTTCCTTCTCGGCCAGACTGCGCTTGGCGATACTCTCTGCCAGGGTCAGGGGTTCTCTGGGTTGGTTGGCCCGGTCCGGCGTGCTGAACGGAATACGGAACATTTCGTGCAGGATCTTCATGGCTTCGCTGACATCGCACCCGTGGACATAGCGCACCAGATCGATGCATGAACCGCCTTCTCCGCTGCTCCAGTCCTTCCAGCCGGTCCCGTGGTCGCGGTCGTCTACGAAGATCGATAGCGATGGGCTGCTGTCCTTGTGGTGCGGAGAGTGATACAGGGCCTTGCCCTTGCCCGGATCCTGGCCGGCGCCCAGGCGGAGGCCCAGGCGGTCGGCCAGCTCGTGCAGGTCAATGGTGCGTTTCAGTTCATCAATCGAGGCCATGTCTCTGGTCTTTCTGGTCTTGTTCTTCGTTGCGGCGGCGTAAACGGGGGCCTACCGCGGCGCAGGTCGCGCTGCAGCAAGGCGTTATTTCTTGGATTGGTGGTGTACTACTGAAGGGGCGACAAGCGGGCCAGCTTGGCCAATTCCACCAGGTCGGACGCGGTCAGTATGATGGCCTCGCCGTCCTCGTCCTTCATGAATAGGGTGAAACTGGTGGTTCGAGTACAGTCGATGCTCACCTTGCTGTGGCACGCGGACAGCTCGCCCAGGGCCTGCAGGGTGACCGTATGGGCCGTATCGGTGGACACGCAAGCGGTCTCGAGCAAATGTTCAATGCAGCGGTCGACCAGGAGCTGGCGGTCCGGGCTCAAGTATTCATCCTGGTGGTCCTGCAGGAAGCTCAGGGCATTGGTGGTAAGCGCGTGGGTAGACATAGGCTTCATTCGTTTAGTCGGATCAAATGGCCAGCTGCATCTGCTGCATGACACGCTCCCTCGCATGCGGGGACATAGGCACACGCACGTCTTGATTAGGCTTGCCGGAAGGGGATAGCCCACGAACGATTTCAAGTGCCGCCACGTAGGTGTAACCGCACTCCACGTCGAGGCACTGATAATGAATCTCTCGCATGGTCGAAGTCTTCTCATAGCTGCTACGCGCGATGCAGCGAGCTCCACAGTGAGGGCAACGGATAACAATTCGCAGGCTCATAATTAACTAGTCGAGTAATAGAAAGACCCCCCGGTCCTGTATTACAACTGCTGTCCTTGTTGGGATTTATATGCCTTGAGGCCTAATCGGTAGATAATCCCAGCCATGGACTGTCGGCTGCGAACTTCGTCTTTACACATCTTTTCCAGCTGACTGTCCTCCTCCGGGGTGAGTGGGATTGGGACGCGGGGATCTTTGCGGGTCTCGGTTTTCATTTCCTATTCTACGCTCGTTACATTATGTGATAATTCGTTACGTTCCGTGAATTTGTGTGGAGTAACGTAAATTTTTGTTGCATAGCGTAAAATTCTACGCTCTACTCCCGGCTCCGTACAGTCTTTTCGTCGATGAATCGAAATATCAAAATCTATAATATGCAAACAAAACAAGTCCTTGTACAAGAAATCATCGACAGGATGAAAGCCGTATTGGGTTTCTCCAAGGACGATGAACTGGCCAATTACCTTGGTAAAAGCCGCAGCACGCCCGCTGGGTGGCGTACAAGAGGAATGATCCCGATTCAGGAAGCTATCGAAATCGCTCTGCAGCACGACATCAGCCTTGACTGGCTCGTTCTTAAACGTGGTAAGGGTCCGGGGCCGGAAGAGCCGGAGCAAACACAATCTACTGATGACAGTGTGGTGATGACTGGGGTGGGTGAGATTCCCGGTTACGTCGATCTTCCCGTGCTTGATATGGCCACCTTCAACTCGACCAGCAAGGATCGCGCCTGGAAAGTTCCGCGTCTGTGGCTTGACCAGGAAGGCCTGACGGAAACCGAAACCGTGATGGTGCGCGCGGCCGGCGATTCGATGATCCCGGCCATCCAGGACGGACAAATGGTTGTTGTCGATCGACGTCAACGCGATTCGGATGGGGTCTACCTGGTGCGTTTCCGAGATGGTGATACGGTGCGCTTCAAGCGTGTGCAACGCATGTTCGATGGTTCCCTGCGCTTGTCGAATGACAACCCGGCTTACACCGTCGACACCGTTCCACGCGATGAAGTCGAGCGCATCGAATTCATCGGGTACTGTCACGCTTCCGTGCAGTCGGTGCGATAGATCAGCGCCCACGCTGCGGCGCCCAGTTCTGGCGCCGCCAGCGCGTATGTCTTCCATCATCCTTCCTCCGCCGCACCCTTCTCCAACGTTCGCCGCTATGCAGCCGCATTGTCTTCAGGAAATAAAAAAACTACTGTATGCGTATACAGTAGTTCTTGGCGCGATTTTCTGCAAGGGTAATGCGAAGTATGCATTAACATCATATAATCATTACGTATATATGATGTATAGATGCCGTTACATTATGTGAGTATCACTATTGATATTTACTTATCACCCTGTAGATCTTCATTTTCTATTCTCGGCTTTCCATCCAATCTGCCGCTGTCGCCTCAGCATCTTTATAGGCCTCGACCAATAGGAAGGCGGTGTAGGCATTGGCAGCGCTTGCCACACGGGGAGCGCACTGCTGCAGATGCCAAGCCCGTTCATCTTCCTGCATTCCATTCCACCAAGCGATGCCTTTTGCCTCATCTGCAATGGCCGGGAACACTCCTCTTCCTACTTCTTGGCCGTCCTGTAGAAGACGGAGGTTCCAGCCACCACCCAGTTCGGTCGCACGTGGATTAATTTCGTAACTGTAGGCCATTGCTACTCCACCGTCATCTCGGCCAAGAGCAGGCGCCGGCCGGCCGCCAATTCATCAACAGCGTGCGCACGTTCGCGCTGCAGTTCCTGGTACTGGGAGCTGTCGCCGCATTCAGCAAGTTGGTTATCGATGTACTCGATCTGCCGCAACAGGTCTTCTTCCTCAGCATCGGTCAGGATGGCCAGGTCAACGTCTTGGTTGTAGTCATTTTGATTCACGTTGTGTTCCTTTCAGGTAATGGTGGATTGTTCTCGTTGCCACTTTGTGAAGTCGACCTCGGCGTGGCGCAGGCCCAGGCCCTGAATCTCTACTAAAGCGGTCTCGATCTTGGCGAAGGCCTTAGGGTTCTGACGCGCAGAACGCACAATGAACTCGTGGCGCCCGCGCAACACGATGGCCCAGCGCCGGCCGTCGAAGCATTCGATGATCGCTCGCGTGACGGCGTTAGTGGCTACCAGTGTCTTGGCCGTGTCGATAGTGACGCTTTCCATGCTGACGTAGCCTCAATAAATTAAAAGTGTTCTACACTTTATATCAAAGTGTATGGCGGTAGCTAGCGCGGTGTAGCTGTCGAGTTGACATAAAAGCCGTTACACGCGACGACCAGCAGGATCACTTCCATCCCATAGACCATAGCGATAGCGTTTCTCGCCCTCCGCCTCGTCGTTCAAGCGCTGCACCAGCGCAGTCATCTCGTCTGGCGGCAGGGTATGGTGTGAGGTACGGAGCCAATCCCCGGCCGAGCCCGTCCACCGCTCAAAAATATAGTATCCATCGCGGCCCATGGTGGCGCGGTCGTTCTCGTTCATCGTTTCCCTCCAAGTTGAATCTGCAGCTCTGGCGCGATCCCCAGCCGTTTCTAGTTCACGCTCTTTGGCGCGCTCGATGTCGATGTGGGCATCTAGTTGCTCTTTGCCAGCGCACCACTGCAGCGCGCCGTTGTTCTTCGGATCGGCCGCGATCCACCTGTACCTGGCGCCGTCCTGCAGCAGCGGCATCAGCTGCGTGGCCACTCGCCTGATCGAACTGTGGTGCATCTTGGTGTTCGTCAGCAGGATGGATGTCAGCTCTTCCCAAAGCTGCTTATCGTTCAACCTCTTCCCCTCTAAGCGATGATAGAAATTCTTGGTGAATAATATTTGAGCCCTTGTTTCCAATATCTTTTTCGATAAGTTCTTTGATCTGAAAATTGTTTAATTTCTGCACATCGCTCAAGCCGCCCCATTTGATCTGAGTGAGTTGCTCTACCTTTACACCCTGGCAGAGCAACGACCATGCAAGAGTTGCATGCCCCGATCGAACTGCTGGAACTCCGGAAATCTTCTGCTTAATAGCGTAATCATGAAATTCATATGTTGAGGCAAACCTCTTGGCAACTTCAAAACATGCTGCACCGAACTGATCACCTACCCATATATTTTCTTTAAGTGAAGCTGGAGCCTCATTAAAAGAAACTCTATCTGCTAAGCTGCGCTCATAGAGACTATGCCAGTCCACCTTCGTTCCCTCTTTCATTTTGATATCAGGTCGAATGCGAATGACTAAATCATATTCTTTCCCAGATTTTTCCGCTAACTTAAAGCACTCCGATATTTTATAGAACATCTTGTCCTGATTTGTAAAATTACGAAAGCGCTCATCTGATTCGTCATCAATTACCGTCACGGTTTCTTTGCCGTAGGCATCTTTAATCTCAGACTCGATTGCAATCAAGCCGGCAGCTTTCGTCGAGAATATGCTGGGATACATTTCCGTAATGGTCGCAATCCCGTATTGAGCGCACATCCTGATATATGAATCTACAAAACTAGCATCGCTGAATCGGCGCTCGACATGACCTTTCCAAGCTGGGTCTGGGAAGCGAACGCCGACGTTTTTCCACGTATGCACGTAGTAGTCGGTATCGTGGTCATTTAGTCCCAAGAGCGACCAGGTAGCTTTGGCGTCCTTGAAACCACGCAGCTGGCCCGACACACATACGGCAATCCGCAATTTTCTGGTCCGGTCTGCTGGTGGGCGATTCGCATCGATTGGCTGCTGACCATTGATGCTGGCCATGCTCCACGTGAGCTTCCATCCAGTGAGTCCATTGCGTCCTTCGACCTGAACTTGCCGAGCGAACCTCTCGCATAAGCTGCGATAAACATCATGCGAAACAACTGGATAAGCGATGACTAAAAGGTTGATCTTTTGTAGGTCAGTGAGATTTTCAATCGGGACCTGTTTTCCGATAATCTCATCAGTAATCTGCCGTACCAGAGTGGCATTTTTTGTCAGCTTATGCGGTCTAAGAATCCTCGCTATTTGCCAAGGCTGCGCCGTATTCAGGAGGCCTAAAAGATTCGTGTATTCCTTGTCGGTCGATTTGTCATACTGCTCGCATACTAAAAAAATTGCCACGTGATTTTCGTATTTGGTGAGATCCAGGCGTTTTGCTTCTGCGGCCAAAATATTTCTCAGAATCAAATATTCACTGTAATCATCTCGAACCAAAAGGCTAATTTCGCATGCGAAGTTAATCGCATCGTTCATTAAAGCGGTTATTGCAGAAATTAGCGATTTCTGAAGGGATATGGCGGAGGTCAAGCCCTCGCGCGAACTAAGAATTCCTTTGGGGTAAAGTTTGACGTCGCCAGAGTTTGAAATCCAATGGCTTAGGATTTTTTGCTGATCGCCGCTGTCTTTAATTAAAGATTTTTCGATCAATGAAATTTCGGAATTGCTGCCATGAGCAGCCTTAAACTTTTTCGTGATCTCTAAAGCAATATGAGTCTGTCCCTTCAATCGCTGCCGGTTAATCTCGTTATAAATTATTTCGGAAGGTTGGGACAAAATTTCGTCAAAATACTTATCAATTGCGTCTTGCATTGCTTTGCCTTAAAAAATTAAGTGGTGTGGCTTAAATTTATAACGTCTGAACTGGCTTAGTCTGCGGCTACCCATACCTCAGGCCGGTCCTGGCGCGCGGCGGTCGCAGCCACCGCCGGCGCGGCGCGGCGAATACTGTGCATCATCGCTTCCTTAAACTGTGCCTCGGTGAAGCCGGCCTGAATCGCGCGGGCGACCAGCTCGCGGCGGATTCGCTGCGCGTTTGCATTGATGACAGCCCCTTCTCTATGGTTCGCCGGCATGACCCCATCCCGGGTCATCGGGCCAGTGCAGATAGTGCGGTCGAAAGCTTCGGTACGGAGGTGGAACTCGTCGGCCAGCTCGACCAGCACGCGGTCCCGCGCCTCGATCGAGAACTCCCCCTGGAACAGCGCTCGGTGCTGTTCATGCGTTAGGGCCTCATCGCCTGTGGCGCGCATGGCGCGCAACATCGTGTTGCGTCCATAGCGGCGCGGCATCATGAAAATCGCCTTGCCCTTCATCCGCGCACCTCGTCCAGTAGTTCAGGGTGGCGCTCGAGCAGCTGCAGCAGCTTGACAGTGGAGACTGGCGGCCGGGTCTTACCATTCTCATAGCGAGAGAAGGCATTGTCGCCGCCGCCGAAGATCGCGCCGGCCTCCCGTTGGTCCAGGCCCAGTTTGCGGCGCACGGTCAGGATATAGATGGGGTCGACTGCCAGGCTGCTGGCCTGGCGGCGTTGAGGGGTGTGTTTTTCCATGAGAATATTTTAACCTAAAAGCCAAAAAATAACCCCAGAGGTTTAGGAAAACTGCCGGCAGCCGTACTAAAAACGTCCGCTATCGTGGTCGTGACTTTTTACTAGCTGCAACGCCGGCGGGAAAACCACAAGAGGCAATGGCGGATCGCCTGGCGTTCAATACGGTTGCAACTACTCATGGAGGGCCCGATGGGCAAATGGAACAAAGTGGGGCGCAAAGTGCGCCCCTTGTTGGAGATGGCCGTCAGTGGTGCACGCCTGGCGTATTACTTGATGATGATGATGGGGAGGGACAGCTAGTCGTCGGCGCCGGTGCCAGCGGCCTCGGTGTCGCGCACCTCGAGCTCGAGCTCGGTGGTGAATCCACCGTCTGCTATCGAGTGGCGGACCTGCTTGACCAGCCAGGGCGTGCTGTCGATCTCGGGCTTGAACCCGGACACCGATATCGGCAGCTCGGGCGAGATCTCGGCCCGGCCGATCGCCAGGCTGTAGGACAGCGTGGCTTCATTGCGTTGCATGCGCTTGAGCTCGGCGCCGGCGGCCGCGCGCGCTTCGCTCTCGGTCGGGTAGACCTCGGGCAGGCGCTTCAGGTTTTTGTTGCTCTCGCCGCCCACGGTCACCTGCTTTTTCTCGGCGTCCCCATTGCTGTGGTAGGAAGCGCGCACGCCGGCATAGGTCTCGCGCTCGGTAATGTTGTACCGGTGCCGATCGCCATCAGCGCGCTTGATCGTCAGGGATGGCAAGGCGCGGCCGCTGGCGGTGCGCGCGGTGCCGATCGGCAGGAACAGCAGGTTCCCATCCTTCACGGTCATGACGGCATCGTATCGCTTGGCCAGGCGCGTCAGGAACGACATATCGCTCTCGTTCGTCTGGTCGATGTGCGGGACCACGATGCTGGCTAGGCGCTCACCCACAACCGGCTTCAACTGGTGGCGGCCAGCGATCGTGCGCACGATCGCGCCCAGGTTCTGGCCATGCCAGCTTTTCTCCTGGCGTTCGCCCATGCCATTGGTCATCGACGCGCTGCGCGCGCGGATCGTGATGCTGTCCGGTGAGCCGCTGTGTTCGACCTCGTTCACGGTGAACGTGCCCTTGTTGACCAGGCCGGCGCCGGCCCAGCCGATCGACACCTCGAGAACCGCGCCGCGGTTCGGGATGGCCATGCGGCCGTCGTGGTCGTCCAGGGTCAGATCCAGGGTGTCAGCCTCGTCCTGCCGGGATTCACTGATGCTCAGGGCCTGCAGGCGCGGCTCGATCTTGCTTGTCAGGTCGCGGCCGTCCAGGGTGATGCGGAATGCTGGCTCGAGTGCGGTCGTCATGCGTAGCTCCCGAAGTCCTGGCCAGCGCCCAGGTCGCCCACGTAGCTGCCCTGGCGCGGGCTCGGCGCTGCGCGGTCGTCATCGGTCCGGGTAAGGTTGATTGTGAAATCCACGCGGCGCGGCGTGCCATCCTTGTGGTGCAAGGTTTGACCCTCGTCCAGGCCCTCGAGGAGGAAAGCGCCGTATACCTGGCCGGCGCCGTCGACCAGGGCATAGGCGGCGCCAGTGTCGCCCATCGCGCGCAGCTCCTTGAGCGATTCCAAGGAGCCAGTCAGCTCCGGTGCCAGGAGGCCGGTGATGGTGATGGTGTCATCCCCCTGGCCCAGAAACTGACGTGCATCGCGTGCACCGATGCGTGATGCGCTCGAATGCTTCCAGCGGGTTTGCCTCTGCAGCTCGCTAAACGAAAGCGACTCCATACCGAATACGAACTGGCCAAGTGCCATCAACATAGGTTCTCCTTTCTCAGTCGGTCAGGCGGGAGCCGTTGCGCGTCCGGGCCGCGCGATCGCGGCGATCCAGTTCGGCGGCAACGGCGCGCCCGATCGCAGCGGCATCCATGCCAGGCTGCGGGTAAATATTGATCGTGACCGGGCCGCCGGCTGCCGCACCAGGTGCGCCTGCAGCTGCAGCGCCGCCGGCGGGCCCGGTGAACTGGAAGGGCTGGGCGGCGGCCGGGGTGAAGGCGATCGTCGCGGCGGTGGCCAGGCCGGTGGCTGCCGCCGTGATGCGCCCTGTACCGTTCTCCATGCCGATCGCTGCGCCCTCGCTCACGAAGCCGCCCAGCTCACCGAACACGCGGCTCGGGCTGCGGATCCCCAGCTTTTCCTTGAACCAGGTCACGGCGCCGCCGCCCATGCTCACGATCGCCTCTTTCACAGCGCCGAGGCGCGACGTGATGCCGTTGACCAGGCCATCGACCAGGTTGGTGCCGAACTCGGAGAAGCGGGCCGGCAGCGACCGGAACCAGGTCATTACATCCTGGAATGTTGCCTTGACGCCGTCCCACAGGCTCCCGAAGAAGGCCTTGATCGGCTCCCAGTATGTGTAGATCCCGTATGCAGCTAGAGCGATCGCCGTAATGGCCAGTCCGATCGGGTTCATCAGCAGCGCGCGGCCCAAGAACATGACAGCCTGGCCAGCCATGCGCAGCCCGCCGCCCAGGACACCCAACACCTTGGCGAAGGTGAGTCCCTGGATGCCCAGGGTGACAAAGGCGAACTTCAGGGCGGCCAGGGGGCCGAGTACGGCGCCGAGCATCAGCATCAAGGCGCCGCCGGCGGTCAGCAGCAGGGCGATCACGGCGATGGTCTTCATCAGGGCGCTTGCCATAAGCGGGTTTTCCTTTGCCCACTTGCCCATGCCCGAGGCAGCTGCACCCAGCCACTCGGTCACGGCCTTGAGCTCGGGCGCGATCGCTTCCCCGAACAGGACCATTGAGTTGGTGAACGTGCCGCTGGCCGCATCCCACAGATTCTTGAGGGTGCCCAGCTGGCGGTTCACCCGCTGCTGCAGGGATGCCTGGTTGGACATGCGCGCCTGCACCTCACCGTAGCCCTTCATGCCCTTGTCCATCATCAGGGCCACGGCCTGTAGGGTTTCGGCGTCGTCGCCATAGAGCGCGGCCAGGACGGAAAGCCGGTCCTGGGTGTTCAGGTCTTTCAGCTTCTCGAACTGCTTGAACATCTGCTCGAGCCCGCCGAACTCGCCCGCGCCGTCGGTGAACTCCAGCTGTCGATTCTTGCTCAGGTTCTTGTTGGCCTTGGCTACCTTGTCGGCATTGAGCGACATCTGGAATATCTTGCGGAAGGCATTGCCCGCGGCCTCGCCCTGCATGCCGGCCTGGTCCGCCATCACCAGCAGCGGCGCCAGGACTTTGGTCCCTTCCAGGCCCTTCTGTTTGATGGTGTCCATCGCCGGCGACAGCTTCGACAGGCCGGCCAGCATGTTGGTGTCGTCCATGCCCAGGTAGTAGGTTCGCTGGATCACGTCCATGAGACTGAGCATGTCGGCTTCGCTGGTTCGGGTCGCGTCCTGCAGCTTCGCGGCGAACTCGGCGGCCTCCGCCGGCGCCTTCTTCAGCTGGACGGCCAGGTATGCGGTGGCTTCGCCCATGCCGCCCAGGATCGTTGTCGGCGCAATGCCCTGGCGGACCAGCATCGTCATCAGATCCTGGAAGTCGGAGGTGGTGCCGGGAAGGCGATCACCCAAGCCCACGGCCAAGGCGTTGATCTTGGCAAACTCCGGCGCGATCTTGCCGCCGGCGCGCATCATGGCCACCTCGAGGGCGGTAGCCGAGTCTTCGGCGGCGGCGAAGGCGGCCACAGGGACCGAAAGGGCCGCGCCGGTGGCGGCACCACCAGCTGCAGCCGCCGCGCCGGCGCCGGCCAGGCGTCCGCCCAGGGCCTGTGTTCTCTGCATGCGTTCACGCGCCTGATTCAGTCGGCGCTGACGCTCGGCCAGCTCGGCCAGGACACGTTGCTGGCGTTCCATCTCGGCCGTGGTGGTACGGACATTGTTACGCAGGTCGCGTTCATGTTGTGACAGATTGCGGGTGTCGATACCGGCGCCGCGCAGGCGATTGCGCAGCTCGCCCAGCTGGGCTTGCTGGCGAGCCTGGGTTTCGGCCAGCTGCCTGGCTGCTTTACGCGCACGGTCAAAGTCGCGCTGCATCGCCTTCGTTGGCGCGCCGCTTGCGTTCATCTGGCGCGCCAGGTCGGCTACGCGCTTGCGCGCCTGCTCGAGGTCATTCGACGTGCTTGTCATGCTCGAGCGCAGCTGGCGGAAGGAGCTGACATCACGCTGCGCATCGCCGAGCTGCCGCAGGCGATCGCGGGTCTGCCGCAGCGCTCCGGCGGCTTGGGTGCTGCCGGCGGTCATGTTGCGCAGCGGCCGAGTGACGTTCTCGACCAGGTTCATCAGCACGCGGAGGCGCAGATCTTGGCTCACTTAGGGTCCTCCTTCTTCTCATAACGAACCCGGGCGCGCTCGCGCCACGTCATCAGTTCGGCAATGCTGAAATCGGCCATATCGCCTGGTCTCCATCCGAACACCAGGGCGAGATCGGCCATGGCTTCGTCGACTAGTTCTGGGAGACCAGCTGGGCAAGCGCGGCCTTCGGCGTCAAAAAACCGGCCACCTCCGCGGCGCACTGCATGAAGTCGGCCGGGTCCATGTTGTGGATCTCGGTAGGGGTCAGGGTTGGATCGGAAATCCGGGGGAGCACCTTCGACAGCGCAGCCACGTCCATCATGGCCAAGTCGTGCAGCTGGGTGCCGCGCAGCTCGCCCGCGGAAGGCTTGCGCAGGTTGATGGCGGTGATGGTCTGGTCGCCGCGCTTGATGGGAGTGTCGAGGGTGATGATGGCGGTGGTCATGGTGTTCTTTCGTAGTCAGGGGTAAGTAAAAGGGGAAGCGGCCGCGCGCGGCGGCCGCTGGCCGGCTTAGGCCATGCCGATGGCTTTGCGGTCTTTGAGCAGAAGGTCGACTCCGCCGACCTTCTCGACCATGCCCACCACGTCGATCTCGATCAGGACCTCGCCGTTGATCGTCAGCTTGTAATAGCTCACCTGGGTGACGACTTTCTGGGTGGTGTCATCACCCACCTTGGCCGTGCCCATGTCGATCTCGCTGTGGCGGCCGCGAACGACCACCTCGACGGCCATCGGTTCGTCCTTGTCCTCGGCACGGTAGGAGCCGGCGAAGCGCAGCTGCACGCCGTCGTGCTTGATCGCGCCGTATTGCTTCAGGGCGTCGACCATGATGCCGCCACAGGTCCATTCCAATACCAGCGCTTCGCCGCCCTGGTCCCACATGATTGGACGGCCCATGCCACCGCCGCGCCACTCTTCCATCTTGCGGGTCAGCTTTGGCAGAACGACCTCGGCAACTTCGCCCATATAGCTGGCGGCGTCGTTGAAAAGGTTCATGTACTTCAGTTTATGGGGGAGTGCCATGCTCTATTTCTCCGGTATAGGGGTTACAGGGTCACCTGGGCCGCGAAGTCGACCAGGTACTGGTCGGTGATGCGCTGGCGGAGGGTGATGTTTTCCGCCGGCGGTACCGGCGTGTAGTCGTAGTCGATCACCAGCTGGCCAGCCTTGAGCGTGTCCGCGGTGTTGGCCTCTGCATCCACCCAGGCCTCGGCGCCCAGGAGGTAGCCGGCGTTGACCAGGTTGCGGAAGGCGTTGTTGATCGACTCGATGATGTCGCGCGCCAAGGACGGGGTCAGCGGCTTGTCGACGGCCCACATGAGCGATTCCGCGATCGAGTCTGCCAGCACGTGCGCAGTGCGGGTGTAGTTCTCGAAGGCGAACAGCGGATCGTCCGAACAGGTGCGTGAGCCCCAGAAGCGGTAGCCGGTGGCGCGGATCAGCGTGGTCACGTCCTTGCCATTCAGGAAGCCGGCGTCGGTGTTCGGGTCCTGCAGGTCCCAGAACACATCGCGCGAGATCCCGGTAGGGCCATTGACCGCCACGTTGGACAGGGTCTTGTGCCAGCCGGTCTCCTGGTCGATTTTGGCGCGGGTGCCCAGGGCGAAGGCGACGGCGGGAACCGGCTCCGCTTCACTGGTCACGGTGTTCCAGGTGATGAACTCTGGCCAGATCACCATCAGCTCGCGTGCTGCGAACTTGTCGCGGTAGGCGCCGGCTTCTTCCTTGGTGGCACAGTCGTGGGCGTGGGCGTACACGAAAGCGCGCAGCTTCTGGGCGGCCGACACCAGGGCGGTGGTCACCGCCTCGGTGTCCAGGCCCGGAGCGCCGATGATGCGTGGCTTGACGCCCAGGGTCGATTGCGCCGCCAGCAGGGCGAGAATACCGGTGTACTTGCCCTGGGCATTGGTGGTGCCGATCACGTTGGAAGTCGTGGCCGCTGCGTCGGCGCCCTCTTCCACCCGCACCACGATGGTGGGCGCCTTGGTCTGCAGGGCGATGGCGCGCAGCGTACCGCGCAGCGTGCCCTGGATGCCTGCCTTGGCCTGGCCAGCCTGGACGTCGGTAACCAAGACAGGGGTATTCAGGGGGTAGGCGGCGGGGTCAGCATCGGTCGCCGTGCAGACCACGCCAATGACGGCCGTGGACATAAAGCGAATCGGGCGCGAGCCCTCGTTGATCTCGATGACGCGCACGCCGTGGTGGCGATCGGTGATAGCCATGTGTTCTCCAGGTGAGGATTGGGCCGAGGTGGCCAGGTCGATAGGGAATCGGATAAGCCATGTTGCCCCGCGCACGCGCGAGACGCAGCAACCGGCTTATGTGCCCGCAACGAGTACAAAAAAAAGCCGGCGCCCATCTCTGGGTCGCCGGCTGATAAAGCGTGCCTGGATCTAGCTGGTCACTTTTGGTCCATCACCGCCAGCACATCAGGGTTGGCCTGGAGGAACCTGGCCAGTTTCTCCAATGGATCTTCGACAGGAGCTGCTAGAGCCGGTTCCGTGGAGCCAGTCATGGCCCAGCTGGCGCCGATCCAGCGCGGCCAGGCCCCTACCGGCCAGGTGTCGCGTGGTGGCGGAGCTTGTTCAGTGGTGCGTGCTGGTAAGTGGAAGACACCTGGCTCGAGCGGGCTCTCGTCGGCTTCAGTTTGACCCAGGTAGCGGCCCGCGACGTCGAATTGGTACACGATTTTCGATGACATGGAATGCTCCTCAGAACTTGATACAAGCCAGCAGGGCGATATTTCGAGGGCGGGCTTCGGTGCCCCCGCTTTCGTCCGTTGTCAAAGAGTGGCTGTGCGCGCCGGCCGACTGCGTTGTGCGCAGCTCGCTGTTTTCCCAGATCCCCTTGAACACATTGCCGTTGGAGAGTCCCGGATTGCCAGGAGGGTGCATTGGGCGGCCGTCGACGTAGTCATGAGAGTGCGACCCACCTGAAGAGGTTCTACCGCCATGGCTGTGCGCCAAGTTCTGGCTTGCCTGTGCGCTTCCAAGTCCACGGCTCGGGTCAACACCGCGGCCGTCGTCCAGTCCCCGGATAAACTCGCCACGTAGATCAGGCAGGTTGAACGTGTTGAATCCATCACCCTTGCCGTACGTTTCACCAATAACCGAGAACAGCAGGGCGTATGCGGTCCGACTGATAGCAGCCCCGTTAGCTTTCATCCAGCCAGTAGGTGCTGCACTGCCGGCGTAGTGCATGACTGCGCCAGGCTGGATCACCATCTTGTTCACTTCAGACTTGCTGTACACGCCCAGGTTTGAGCGTGCGATCGCTACGTCCTCCAGGTCGGCCAAGTTCTGGTCGATTTCCAGCGGCGCAGAAGCGCTACCCGACGGCTCGTTCTGGGTCAGCACAATCATGGTGCCGTCTGGGTATGATTTCCCCAGGATGATCTTGGTATCCGACTCGCCAGCGTCCGCGACTGTCCAGCCTTTTTCCCCGGTGCCCTTTGCCAAGCGGTGACCGTCGATATACACGGCCAGGCCCCGTGTGGTGGTGAACGCCAGGTCGACAATGGTCTGGCCCTCGGCAAGGGTCTGCGGTTCTTCTATGCAGTCCACTGTGACATTGACGTTACCCAAGTCCATCCATTTGAACTTACCGTTCGCATTCGACTCTTTTGCCAAAACTTGGTTGGTCGTGCCGCCGGGGATCAGCACGGCTGCTGTTACGTTGTTCTGGATCCAGGTGCGCGTGACCACCACAACATTCGGATCGACCTGAATGGAAACCACGCTGGCCGAGGAGACCAGGAAATTAATTCGCACGGCGGCATCAGAATACGCTCCTTCTTCTTCGATCGGCTTGTAGGTTGCGGGGAGGTTCCCTACAGCAAACAAGGCACCTTCTGCATCAAAAATCCCGATCTCGTGCATCGTGAAGCCGCCGATTTTCGCGGGGATGATCAGCTCGGCTGTAAACAGAAGCGGATTCTCAGGGTCTTGAAAAACCCGGTTGATCGGTCCACGGAACTTCTCGCGCACCAGTTGGGTTTGTTCGTAATCCGGGAGGGTCGGATTGCCGTCTCCGTCTCCGATAGCCATGTGGGTCAGGTTGATCGAAATGCCGACTGCTTGGGCCGCAGCCATGCGCTGCAGGCCGTAGAAGGTATGAATTGTAGAAAATTGAGCCATTGGATTTCCCGGTTACACCAAGTTCAAAGAAGTGCTGCGCACGACACCATCCGAACCTTTCACGCGCACGGTCAGCGTGGTATTGCTGGTTAGTTCAAACAGCATTTCGCCGTTATTGTTCGGCTGCGCGCTAGATACCGGCTTGATGGTTAGGCCGTCCACCTCATCCAGTCGCATGCGCTCAGTACCGGTGCTGGTAGTGGTGTTCGTCGCTGTGAACCATTGATGTCGTGTTGCCGCGTTGTATAGGGAGCTACCGCCGCCATAGATCACACTGTTGTTTCCCGCCGTGCATTGCACGTTCAATGCAGCGAAGTCTTTCTCTGCATTGGTGTAGTGCTTGCTCAACAAATAGTTAATCTTGTTAGTTGCATCCGCTTCGGTATTGCCGAACCGAACACCGCCTAGCATCGGCTGAGGGAACATCGTCGTTTGCACACGCGCCCCTGGCGCGCCGGTCACGCGGATATAGCGCGGGCCCCCAGCCACGGTGGCCAGGTTTACTGTGATCAGGAAGGTACTGTTGTTCGTGCTCTGGATTGTCACCAGCTCGCCGCCAGCAAAGGGCACACCGTTCAGGTCCAAGACTGGAGTGCCGGACCCGTAGAAAGAAACCTGGCGCACTTCCATCGAGTACATGAAATCGAGCATCTGATCGAGTGTCGTAATCTCAGCCCCCAGGATCGGGTCGATCAGCTTGTCGTTCAGCCGAGGCCATACGCCTCCCTCAATGTCGCCTTTGCGGAAATTGTTGTAGGGGCGAACGGCCGGCGAAAAATCGATCGAATCAGCCGCGGCTGACATTTCCTCGAAGACCACGATGCCGTCAACTTTACTGGCGGCGGCGTCCGCGCCGCCCGGGCCGCGGTGAATATAGAACGTGAAGATTTTTCCGTCCTTGTCTACGTATGCGCCCTCATTTTCAATACGCGTACAGCCGACCCCGTTGTCGTGCATGATCTGCATCATGCTCAACGGTTCCATGATGCTCTCGGCGATGCAGGCGCCGGCCAGATTGAACAACTTGATCCCTTGATACCCGTAGCCGATCGAACTGGCGGCCGTTGCTGCCGTGTAGCCGCCATAGCTGAACACGACATAGCCATCGCCTACCGCACAACCCTGCCGCTTCGGAAATTTGTCCCAATAGACCGTACCGGCAGTCTCACCGGCGAAGCCGGTATCAGATTTGTCAAAGAAGGCTGCGCCCACTCGGTTGAGATCAGCGTCATACCAGGCGAACGTCGTACGGGCGACGAACATGCCCAGCGGCGTGCCCGCCTGTTCCACGAAGTACCGATCTTTATGGAAACTGATCTGGCTGTTCAGGCCAATGTCAAAAGTCGCAACTGGCTCGATGGTCGAACGGTTCTCTGGTCGCGTGGTGATGTCGTAACGACCTAACACACGATCCAGATGCTCAGTCTCGAGATAGCGCTTTCCGTCGATGTAGCGAACGACCATGCCCTCGGTAACGTTCACCTGACCGACGCCAAAACAGCCCTTGTACGCGCTGGTTGTGCGGTCATATGCCACTACCCACTTATAGCGACTGGTTACCGAGGTGCCGCAATACATGAATAGGATTTCATTACCGATCTCGTCGATAGTCCACGCCTGGGGGTAAACATTCGGATTGCCAGTGAGAGCGATGATGGCGGCGTAGTCCGGGAACAGGAGCGGGAAGCGATGCGAAATCCTCTTCATATGCGCTCGCTGTAGCTGGCTCTTGGTCAGCTGGGCCTCATGGTCCGCGATCAGCTTGGCTAGGGACCGAACCGGCCCGCCTTCTGTCTCTACGACCGTGTTTTTATCACCATGGACGATCGCGCGCATCTTTGGCACAAGATCATCCGTAAATTGTCTTACCTTGTTCGCAAGGGTCATTTCATCACCAGAAATTTGGGGTTGGCATTGTTTTGTTCAGCATCGTGTCCAGAGCCTCGACGCCAGCCTCGGTTTGTTCCATCCCGTTGACCACTCCTTCGATCATCAGGTGTACGTCAGGCAGGCCATATCCCACGACGATCTCGCTTCCTATCCCTGCTACGGCAGCAGCCATTGGCCGCACGCCCGTGGTTACCGTAAGGACAGTCTTGTCCAGGTGTGACCGCAGATTTTTTGTGGCTGCAACGACGGCTTCCACTCTTTGCATGCCTTCCTGGCTGATCCCTACCTGATCCACTTCCAGTAGGAGGCGATAGGTGTAGGGGGCGCCAGTTGGGATCTGGTTGAACCATTCCTGAAGGCGGACTGTGAAACCAAGGGCGGCGAGCGAGCGGCGGACGGCTCCGATCGTGCCTTTGACACGATGAACACTCAGACTTTCTTGGATAGACGCGCGCTTCTGCGCATCCGTCCAGTCGTCTTCCCACGAATCTACGGAAAGGTGCTGGGCTAGCCAGGGGAGAAATTCACTCGGGCAATCAGCTGGTCGCATTAGGGCGCCGATCAGAATCGGTATATCGCTCAAGCGAGAGTTAACCGTGGCAAGGTTGCGCTCCAGTGTGGTTGCATTCGGTGGCAACAGATCAGCCATGCGCGCCGCCGGTAATCAAGATTGAAGTACAGTGCGGTGCCTGGGTTTCATTTGCCACCAGGTCGGCGGTAGGTTGGATCAGTGCCACTCGATCGACTCCGCCCACGTGCAGGGCGGCGTAAATGCCGGACAGGGCCACTTCGCGGCCGATTTTGTGACATTCAAGCAGGTAGGCGTCAAGGTTCTTGCGTGCTTCCGTCATTACCAGGGAACTATCCGGACCAGGGAAGGTATAGATGCGCGCCTCAACCTCGTAATCCAGAATCTCGGCCGATTGGACAACCACCTGGTCAGTCAGCGGGCGGACATCTTCGGCGCCGACTGCGTCGGAGACAATGTTCAGCAGGTCCGTATCGGCAGTGCCGTCTCCATCCCTCGACAAGACCGTGACCAAGACAGTCCCCGGGACAGGGCTCGTGGCCCCTGCATCCAGGACGCGGCCATCAGCATTCATCGCACTGGATTTATATGCCCCTACTGGCCCAGCTACCGAAAAGCTCTCGGGGGCCAGCTGGACTCGAATGCGCAAATTCGCATCGGATTCCATCACGGCCGAGGTTTCAAAAGTGGCGGGGGTGATAATCAAGCGCTGAACCCCTAGTAATGCCGCTACGTGATCCAGGGTGCTACCGCGTGCGTAAGCCAGCAAGACCGAGCGGGCCGCATCGTTGACTCTCTGTCGAAGATTAATTTCCCGGTAGCAGCTCTCCTGAAGTAGCAGGGCCTGCGGTTCCGACTCCAGTTCAAGCGTTGCAGCCACTTCAGCTTGCTTCTCGATGGGGTACAGCGAGATAAGCCGGGCCTTCCGTTCTGCATACAGGGTCTCGAAGTCGATGACCTCGACCAGCTCCGGCGCCGCCAGGCGGCTCAGGTCGATCGCGGAACTGTTCATGCGGTGATACCTCCCAGATTGACGGGAACGGCGATATCGACCCGCTCCCGGGAAATGTTGGTAATGCCCTCGATCTCAATCACGATGGTGCCGGGCGCAGCTGCGTCGAGCGTGAACCCGACCCGCTCCAGCTTGAGACGCGGTTCCCAGCGCATCAGCGCGGTGGCGACGGCAGCGAACAGGCGCAGGCGGGTGGCGGCGTTGCTCGGCGCGTCGACCAGCTCGAACAATTCGGACCCGTAGTTCCGGCGAGCGATGCGCGAACCCAGGGGCGTGGAAAGAAGCCGGGCGACCGACTGATTCAGGTGCCGCGCGCCTTCCAGGGCCTGGCCAGTGGTGTGGTTCATGCCGATCATTGCGGCTTCCCGACCAGCTTGCCGTCGCCCTGTTCCATGTGGACGTGGCTGGCCAGGCTGACGGTTCCGGCCTTCACGTCGGCTGGCGTCGTTATGTTCTCGCCGGCGGCGATCGCGCCGTCGACCTCGAGATTGCCGGTGCACCTGGTAGTGGGCGCGTCGATCACGACCACATCGGCCTCGAGGCGGGCCGACTTGGTCCGGACGGTGACGGTCGCCGGCGACTCCACCAAGATCTCGCCGCCGGCCGGCAGTACTACAGTCAGGCGGTGGGCCTGGTGGTTGTACTCAACCACGGCGCCATCCGGATAGATGATGGTTTCGGTGTCCGGGCTGTCGCTTGGCGCCGGCGCTTTGGTCGAGAAGATCCCGCACAGGGCTACAGCCTCGGCCGGGTCGCCACCTGGTGAGATCAGCAGGACCTGTTCTCCCGCGGTCGGCGGCCGCCAAGCGCGGGTGGTGCCGGCGGCCAGCGACAGCCACGGAATCCAGTTGGTTTGCAGCTCGCCACTGGCGACACGGCACCGCGCCGCCTGGTGGTTCACTTCCAGGATGGCGCCCTTGCGGACCAGGTTGAGAAGGAGCCGATTAAGTTCGTTGGTTTGCATTCCACGATGTTGCCCCTCACGCGCGCGTAGCGCAGCAAGCGGCTTATGTACTCGCTGCGGGCACATAAGCCGAGTGTCGCAAGACGCCGCCGTCCTGCCGAGAATGTTGTTTCTCGCGCGCAAGGGTGCGCGACACCTTACTGAATGGACATCGTGAATATGATCAGCAACACCGAGGCAGCGGTACCGCCGCTCCTCTTTAACCACCTCCACCATGGCGATGCGCTGCAGCTGTCCCGCCAACTGCCCGATGAGTCGCTCGATATGCTGCTGACGGATCCGCCCTACTCATCCGGCGGCCTGCACGTCGGCCAGCGCACTCAGACCACCAGCCAGAAGTACATCTCGGGCAATGCCAAGTACCTCGACTTCGCCGGCGACAAAATGGACCAGCGCTCTTGGTCGTTCTGGTGCCACGCCTGGCTGTCGGAAGTTAACCGGGCCTTGAAGCCAGGTGGCTTGGTGGTGTGCTTTATCGACTGGCGGCAGCTGCCGACGCTCACCGATGTGATTCAGGCTGCAGGCTTCATCCTGCGCGGTGTGGCGGTATGGGATAAGACGGCTGGCCGGTTTCGGCCGCGTCAGAACGGTTTCGGCCAGCAGGCCGAGTTCATCGTATGGGCCAGCAAGGGTGCCCTGCCGAAAAACGATGTCTATTTGCCCGGGGTGTTCCAGGCAAAGCTGGCCTTCCCGAAACAGCACTTGACCGAGAAGCCGATCGAGATCGCGGATCAGATCGTGCGCCTGGTGCCGCCCGGTGGCACCGTGGCGGATCTGTTCGCCGGCAGTGGCCCGTTCCTAGCCGCGGCGAAAGCGGCGGGCCTGCAGTGGATCGGCTGCGAGCTGAACAGCGACATTCACCAAGTGGCCAGCGCGCGCCTGGCCAGGACCGAGATCCGGGCGCAACTGGTCGCCTGAAACGTATTCACGGCGCCAGGCTGTCGGTCAGCATATCCCGGATCATGTCCCGGTCCGACTGGCTCAGGCCCAGCACCTGGCGGACCGGGTATTTGTACATGACACCGCCGGGAGCCACCTGGGACGACCGTCCTTCCTGGTGGACGCGCGCGATGCGCGCAACACGCTTGCTCCAACCGATCGAGATCCCGTCGGCGTCTCGCTCGATCGTCATCATCTTGGCCGTACGCAGCTTGGCAAACATCGCCTTGGCCTTGCGCTTCACCCTGCCGGCCTTCGCCCGGGGCCGGTCTCCCTTTTTCCTCCTGGGCTTGCGCGGCTCGAATGCGCTGCCATCCGGCTCTTGCTGGGCGGCGATCCGCTTCTGCTGGCTGCGGCGCAGCGCACGGCCAATGTCCATGGCCACCTTGCGCCGTGCCGCCGGCGTCAGTCTGGCCAGGAGCGGATCCGCCCAATTCTCAAAGGCCTCGAGGTCGTCCATCAGGCGGCCCAATCCGGCGCGGTTTCCACTAGGTGGCGGATCTGGCGCGCGCCGGCGCTGTCCTGGGACACGCGGACCGACTCGGTCAGCGGCAGCTCGATCGACAGGTCGTAGGTGTCGTGGGTGCCGTGGTCGACCTCGAACGTAATGACGTTGCTGTCGTCGTTGACCTGCAGCAGCTCCGGCTGGTTCACTGCTGCCCATTCCAAGATGGCCACCATCACCGGGTCGGCGCTGCCGCTGATATCGGTGAGGATCAGGTTCAGGGTGTAGCCGTACTCGAAGGATAGACCCTTGGGGCCCGGAGAGAGAACCCGGCCCTTGTCCACAAAGACCAGCAGCTTGGACGGATCGTCCTGCAGGGCAGGAACGGCCGCTTTCACCACCTCGCGCAGCGCGGCCGGCTTAATCATGGCCGCTCTCCCGGGCCTGGCATTCCACGATCACGTCGACCACGGCGGCACACTCGCCCCAGGCCGCCTCGGCCCGGCCCAGGGCCGCGTCGAGATCGCCGTTATTTCTCGCCTTCACCGCCGGCAGCCTGCACCGCTGCACCTTCGGACAGGTACTGTCGGTAAGCCGCGGCGCCGACGAAGGAGCCGTGTTCGCGCAGCCGGGCAACAGGGCCAGGCACAGCAGCAGTGGCCCAGGAGCGAATTTCAGCGTTTTCATCTACCAGTTTCCTCATCAGGATTTCACGATCTTCCAGGGCGCTCCGGATGCCGTTGCGCTCTCCTTCCAGCTTGGCGGCCGCCACCTCCCTGCGCTGCACCAGGTCGCGCAGCTGCGTGATGGTGCCGGCGGCGTCGTTCGCCGCTTTGGTAGCGATATTGACGTCGGTTTCCGCCTTGGTCAGTCTGGCCTGCAGGCCGTCCAGGTACAGATATCCTAGGGCGGCGATCGCCAGCACGGCCAGGATCACGCCCAGGCGCGCGCCCAGGGCGCTCACGCCGCCACCTTTTCCCGCTCGGCGTACTTGGCGTAGGCCTGGGCCAGCTTCGCGTCGTACAGGTTCCGCGCATAGCCCGGGCCGTTGTAGCCCTTGGCGAATGTCGCCCACTTGCGCGCCTTCAGGGCGGCCGCCAAGCCGGGCACATGCAGGACATAGCGCACGAAGCTGTCCAGGTGCGCCCCCTCGCTCTCATGCATCTTTTTCACGAAGTCGATCACGCTGGAGTAGCCCAGAGCCTGCCAGTGGTAACCCATGACCTGGAAGCATCCCCAGCTGGCCGACTCGTATGCCGCCTGCAGGTGGATCTGCTTGGCTTGCTCAAGGCGGATCTCTTCGGCCGCACCGCCACGGTAGCCGCCCGCCTCGGGATTGCACAGGCCTGGGAACTTGGCAGCGATCGGCGCCGGGTCGACGCCGTACTTCTTCAGCTGCTTGTAGAACACATGCCGCTCGAACAGGATCACTGGCCGGCCATCAGGAAGGAACCCCTGGCCACGCGACTCCACCTCGTTGACAGCGCGGATGGTGGCCATCTGTACGCCCAGCTGGCCGGCGGCGCGCTCGAGGTCGGCGGCCGACAGGTGCCGGGCTTGCGTGGCGCCTACCAGGGCCATGAACGACTTCGGGCCGTAAATGCCGTCGTCGACCAGGTTGTTGGCCAGCTGCAGCGCGGTTACGGCGCGCTCGGTGGCATCGTCATAGACGCTGGTCTGGACGACCGCATAGCCAGCTTTCTGCAAGCGCTGCTGCAGCAGGGTCACGTCCTCGCCGCGATCGCCATGTTGTAGGACTTTCATTTGTCACTCCAGAGAAGCCGCGCGACATTGCCGCGCGTGCGAACGATGAGAAGGGCCAGCAGCGCGGCGCGGCCGGCGTCGAATGGTCCGACGTCGCCGGCGTATACCAGCTGCTCGATGGCCGAGCCGCCTGCGATCACCAGCAGCAGCCAGGCCACCCAGGACGACTGAGGGCAGTGCGCGGCGCCGTCGCGGCGGTACAGCAGCAGCGCGGCGACGGTCACCATGTACGCCGTCAGGGCGATCACAGCGAACGGGTTCGGCATCATGAGCCCCCTTTCTTCGTGGTGATGAGGCCGATCAGGTCGCCAGCCTTCTCGATCAGCTGCAGGGCGATGACGATGGCCAGGGCGGCGCCGAAGAAGGCAGCTACGCCCGTTGAGCGGATCGGCGTCAGGCCAACGATGTCCTGGGCGCCCTGGTAGCCGACGATCATGGAAATGATCAGGTAGGCCGCGCGCTTGGCCAGGGTCAGGTCCTTGCTGCTGACCACCAGCAGCGCGGCGCCGGCGAATGCGCCGATCAGGGCGTTGCCGTCGACGCCCGGGAACAGGCTGGCCAGCCCGACGCCGGCGGTGGCGATCGCAATTGTTGATGGGAGGGGTTCGGCCACGATTGGCTCCTTTCTAGTCCCACAGCTTCAGCAGCGTGGTGTTGGTCTGTTGGGTTGGGGTGTCGGGCAGGTCCACCTGCAGACCATGCGGGAGGATCGGGCCGTGGTCGGCCAACCCTGGGTTGCGCTCGAGCACGGCTTCGACCAGGCCTTGGGTGCGGCCGAAGTGGCGATAGCACAGCGCGTCCACGGTGTCGCCCTGGTGCGTGACGACGCGCATCAGATCAGCTCGATGGTGGTACGGGGCAGGCCCAGGATGTCTCGGATAGCCCACCTCGCGGCGCGGCGCTCCGTTTCGACCATCGCCTCGAGCTGCTCGGCGTCGTCGTCGCCGGACTTGGTGGCATCGAAGTTGCGGAACTGTTCGTTAAGGTCGGCCTTGACCGTGCGGTAGATGGCTGTGAGATAGCGGCGCAGCTGGACAGCCTCGCGGTCGACCTTGGGCTCCATCTGGTCCACCGACACCATGCCGGCCAGCAGCTGGGCGGCCTTCCAGCCAGCCAGTTCGGTGTTGACGCTGATGACGGCCTCGACCACGGCGTTTCGCAGGCGCTCGTCGGTCACGGTGCCGTCCAGGCGCGCGGTGATGCGCAGGCGCGCCAGGTCGATATCGGGGAAGAATCCGTCATTGGCCACGGTGGCGGCCTCGGGCGGCTGTTGCGGCGCGGGCGCCGGTTCGGTGGCAATGAAGCTCATGGGATTGTCTCGGGAAAGTGGGCGGTGGGCCGGCATCGGATGGATCAGGCAAAGCCATCCCATCGTCCGCCGGCGCCGCCCTGGCCGGGGGGCTCGTTACGTGGTGGCGCCGTCCTGCGCGCCACCGTCCAGCTGCTTCTGCAGCCGGGCAATGTCTTGTTTCACGCCAACGCGATCGAACAGCTTGACCGCGCGCTCGAGGTACGGCAAAGCCGTGGCTGGATCGCTCTGCTGGGCCAGGCCGATCGCCTTGTACTGCTTGGCGCGCACCTGGTCATGCATGTCGATCGGGTCGGTCAGCTTGGCCACCTCCAGCAGCTGCTGGACGTCGAACAGCTGCTCGGCCTTGATCGCCTCCAGGGCGCGATCCGAGATCTCCTCGGCCAGCACCGTGGCCAGCGACCGGTCGAAGTGGTCAGGCATGGTCAGGCCGTGCTGCAGGGCGTAGCCGGCGATCGCCAGCGCGCCGGCGATGTCGCCCACGTCGATGCGCCAGGTCATGACCGTGACCAGCACTTCGTCCTGGGCGCCGCGGCCGCCGGCCAGCACGCCATCGACGTACTCGACGTAGTCCGGCAGCAGCTCGCGTTTGACGTCGACCTTGCGCTCGACCGACTGCACCGACTTGAGGCGCCGGCGGTCAGCGTGCAACTTGGCCATCATCAGCTCGTAGGCGCTGGATCCGGCCATGCTGGCCGACCCATCAGCCGAGGCCGAGGCGGCCGCCAGCTGCGCGGTCACCTGTTGGTAGTGGCGTTGGGCTGGCGTCTTCATCATTCCCACTCGGTCGTGATGTTCTCAACCAGGCAGCCTGCGCGGTAGTCCTCGATCACGTAGTCGTCATTGCTCGACTCGTAATTTTCGATCTGGTCGCGCTTCGGGTTGTCGATGATGGCGCGGCGACGGGCGCCGTCCTGGTAGTAGATCGACAGGTTATCGAGGCGAGTAATCATCACCGCATTGGCCGGGAAGAATGGGACCTGGACAGCCTGCAGGCCGCCGATGCGCTTCTGGCTGAGAACGACGTCGGCCGCCATCTTTTCGCTGTTGTCCTGGTCCTTGTTCACCAGTGGGAAGTACTTGTCCTGCAGCAGGCCGCGGCCGCAGATCACGACCAGCTCGGGATCGTCCGCATACACCTCGTCGACCAGGTTGTTGACGGCATCCATCACCAGGGCGTCCAGGTTCTTGTAGTCGGCGCCGGCCGCGATGCCAACGCGGATCTCGCCCACGGTCGCGCCCTGCTTCATGACGCGCGCCGGAGCTTGTTCGCGGTACTTCTGCAGCCAGCCTTTGCCCACGTCCTGCAGCTTGGGGTTGGCGGCGCGGTTCGAGGTGGCGGCGCGCTCGACACCATTGAAGCCGATCATGATGCGATCGCGGGCTTGCTGCTTGACGATGGCATCGCGCACGCGAGTCTGGAAATCCGGGAACTTTGCCCAGGAGTCCAGCTTGGTATAGCGCAAGGCGGTATCGAAGTTGATCTGCTGGCACTGGTACGTATTGCCAGTCATATCGGTCGGATCGGTCGGGGTCCGGTCCTTGGTGGTGGTGTCGGTCGTGCTGGCGATGGTGCCGGTCGTGCCCAGGCCCAGCTTTTCGCCTTGCTGTTCGTCCACGCCGATTACGTTGATGCGGGACAGGAAGTCGCTCGACAGTTGGATCCGGTCTTCCAGCTTCTGCTGAACGGATGGAGCCACCGAGAATTTCTCGGCAGCGTTAGCTACACCGCTCAGTTGAGCGATGGCCACCGCATAGGCGGTGTATTTGAGGCGGGTGTTGTTACGCATGGTCTCTCCAGTGTGCGTGTTAGGGATTAGCAGTCGGTAACGACCTTGTTGTCGCCGCCGGTAACCAGTGGACGTGGCGGAGTGCCATCCGGCGCAGCGGACAGCTTGGCGGTGAGGTCAGCCACCTGGTCGCGCAGCTCTTTGAAGCCGGTTGCTACGGCGGCTGCTGTTTCCTGGCTGTGCGTGGCGACGGCTTCCACCGCCTCGTGCACGTCCTTGAAACGCGCGTCGGATGCCTGGTCCTGCTCCTTGGTGGATTTGCCCAGCAGGCCCTGGACCTTCGACAGCAGCACGGCGCCAAGGCTCTTGGTTTCCATCTCGATGACCAGCTCCTCATCGGCCGCACTGAACAAGTTGGCCGGGTCCTGCTTTTTCTTGGCCAGTGGGCTGGCGGCCGGATTCTTGGCGGCGAAGGCCAGGATCTCGGTACCCAGGCTGGCCGGGTTGTCGGTTACAGCCAGGCCGACCAGGTAGGCCTCGCCGGTGTCGGCAAAGCTCGGGTTGATCTCACAGGAGGTGTAGATCTTCTGGCCGGCCTTGGTCATGGCCACCAGGTCGGCGGTTGGCTTGATCTGGGCGTACAGGCCCAGCTTGCCATCTGGCTCGTCGCGGGTTTCCAGGGCCAGGACATCGCCATAGGCCTTGAATGGGCCATCCGGAACGACACCGCGGAAGTGTTCCAGGTTGATCCGGGCACCGTAGGTATTGACCGGGTCGTAGTTGGTGGCCATCTGCTCCAGCCAGTCGCGTTCGATGACGCGGCCGTCCGTGGTCGCGCCTTCCTTGGCAATGCGGAAGAGCTTGGTCTTCTCGGCGTGGTTACCGGTGCCGCCGGCGGCCGCGGTCATGCCCATCAGGCCGAGGCCGGTGGCGATGCCGGCATCAGCACCGGGCATCTGCAGGGCTGCTGCTGCCTGGGTATCGAAAGCACAGGCTACCAGGGCGGCGACGGCGCCCAAAGCCAGCGGGAAGTAGCGTTTGCGGATCATGTGTTCTCCAACGAGGTTAATGGTGTTGACCAGAGGCATGTTGTCCTGTTGCGCTTGCTGACTCAATCACCGGCTTATGTACTCGCAGCGAGTACATCAGCCGCTTGTCGCCCTCACGCGCGCGTAGCCCTACGCTTCGTCCATGCTCGACAACACCCCAACCGATCAACCCGATTTCGACCCGCGCCGGGCCGCGCGTGCCCTGTATTGGCAGGGTTGGCGGATCTCGTCCATTGCCCGCCATTTCAGCTTGAAACGCGCCACGGTGGAGTCCTGGAAACAGCGTGATGAGTGGGATAAGTCGACCCTGCTAGAACGCATTGAGTCGTGCGTCGAGACGCGCCTGGTGGCCCTTATCTCTAAGGAGAAGAAAGACGGCATCGACTTCAAGGAAATCGATCTGCTGATGCGCCAGATGGGCCAGTCGGCGCGCGTGAAAAAGTACGAGGACACTGGGCGCGAAAGCGACCTGAACCCGAACTTGGAGCGCAAGGACGCTAAGCCGCGCAAGAAGGCGGCGCGCAACGAATTCAGCGAGGAGCAGATCGAGAAGATCCGGGAGGCCTTCCTGGACTCCCTGTTTGGCTACCAAAAGGTATGGCATCGCCAGGGCCATCAGCGCACGCGCAACATTCTCAAGTCGCGCCAGATCGGCGCCACGTGGTACTTCGCGCGTGAAGCGCTGCTCGATGCCCTGGAGACCGGCCGCAACCAGATCTTCCTCTCAGCCAGCAAGTCTCAGGCTCACGTTTTCAAGCAATACATCATCCAGTTCGCCCGGGAGGTGTGCGATATCGAGCTGCAGGGGGATCCCATCGTATTGCCGAACGGCGCGCACCTGTACTTCCTGGGCACGAATGCCCGCACCGCGCAGAGCTACCACGGAAATTTCTACTTTGACGAGTACTTCTGGGTGCCGAAATTCCCAGAGCTGAACAAGGTGGCCTCGGGCATGGCCATGCACGACAAGTGGCGCAAGACCTACTTCTCCACACCGTCGAGCATGAGCCATAGCGCCTATCCATTCTGGAACGGCAACCACTACAACAGGGGCCGATCGAAGGGTGAACAGATCAACCTGGACGTGACGCACAAGATGCTGGCCAAGGGCCGCCTTTGCGAAGACGAACAGTGGCGGCAGATCGTGACCGTGGAAGACGCGTTTGAAGGCGGCTGTAACCTGTTCAATCTGGATCGCCTCCGCCGGGAATACAGCGCGGAGGAATACGCCAACCTGCTGATGTGCCAGTTCATTGACGACACGGCCAGCATCTTCAAGTTCAGTGACCTGCAGGCCTGCGGCGTCGACAGCTGGGTGGACTGGGTGGACGTCAAGTTCTTCGCCATGCGGCCGTTCGGCCACAACCCGGTTTGGATCGGGTACGACCCGGCGCGGTCGGGCGACTCGGCCGGCTGCGTCATTCTGGCGCCGCCGAGTCGTCCAGGGGGCAAGTTCCGCGTGCTGGCACGCCACCAGTGGAAGGGAATGGACTTCGAGGCACAAGCCAAAAGCATCCAGGACCTGTGCGCACAGTACAACGTGACCTACATGGCGATCGACACGACCGGCATCGGCGCCGGCGTCTATGAGCTGGTCAAGAAGTTCTACCCGGCCGTGGTGGGACTTCACTATTCGCCGGAAGTGAAAAGCCGGCTGGTCCTCAAAGCACTGTCGGTCATTGGCAACGGTCGCCTGGAGTGGGATGCCGGCTGGACCGACATGGCGCAATCGTTCATGGCCATCCGCAAGACGATGACCCCTACCGGTCGCCAGGTCACATTCACCGCCGGGTATAGCCAAGAGACCGGGCATGCCGACCTGGCTTGGGCCTGTATGCACGCCCTGGGCAATGAACCGCTGGAAGGCGGCACCGCCACCAACACCTCAATACTGGAGTTTTCCTGATGAAGAAGCACAATTACCGCCGCGGCGCTGCTGCTGCGCCAGCTGCCGCACCGGCCAGTCCGCCGGCATCCGTCGAGGCCTTCACGTTCGGAGATCCGACACCGGTCATGGACCGCGCCGAGATCCTGAATTACCTGGAATGCCTGTCCAACGGCCGCTGGTACGATCCGCCGGTTAGCTTCGCCGGCTTGGCCAAGTCATTCCGCGCCGGCGCGCACCACGCCTCCGCGCTGTACTTCAAGGCCAACATCCTCACGTCCACCTTCAAGCCACACAAGCTCTTGTCGAGTGCCGAGTTCGGGCGCCTGGCCTTGGACTATATGACGTTCGGCAATGGCTACGTGGAGCGCCGGGATAACCTGATGAACCGTCCCCTAAAGCTGGTGGCCCCGCTGGCCAAGTACATGCGCCGCGGCCTCGAGGCGGGACAATACTTTTCCCTGGATGGCACAAACGACCCTCACGAATTCAAGACCGGCTCAATCTTCCACCTGGTCACGCCGGATATCAACCAAGAGGTGTATGGCTTGCCCGAGTACCTGGGCGCCCTGCATTCGGCGTGGCTGAACGAGTCGGCCACGCTGTTCCGACGCCGCTATTACGAGAATGGCAGCCATGCCGGCTTCATCCTCTACATGACCGACGCAGCTCAGACAGAGGCGGACGTTACCGCGCTGCGCACGGCGCTCAAGGACAGCAAGGGGCCCGGCAATTTCCGCAACCTGTTCATGTATGCGCCTGCAGGGAAGAAGGATGGCATCCAGCTCATCCCAATCAGCGAAGTGACCGCGAAGGACGAATTCTTCAACATCAAGAACGTGAGCCGGGACGACATGCTGGCGGCGCATCGAATTCCGGCCCAGCTGATCGGCGTGGTGCCGCAAAACGCAGGCGGATTCACTGATCCGGCGACAGCGGCCAAGGTGTTTGGCCGCAATGAGATCAAACCGCTACAGACGCGCTTCCTGCAGCTGAACGAGTGGCTGGGAGATGAGGTGGTGCGCTTCGTGCCATACACACTAGAGATGGACGAAGCGGCATAGGTTCTATTCGAGAAGGCTGCCTTGCGCCGGCGCGGGCGCCGCCGGATCGATAGCGTCCAGCTGGATCTCCTCATTGAAGTGCATGAGCGGTACTGCCAACATTTCCTCGGCCTGCTGAATCAGCTCGTCAACCTGCTGGGCCTGCTCGGACTCGTCCACCAGGATCTGGGCGTTGAACGAAGCAAACCGGGCGCCCCGTTCTCCCTGCCAGGCCACGCGAGAGTTGATGATATAGACGTTGGCATTGCCAGACTTCAGCACCTGGACAAACTTGCAATCACGTAAGACGACGATGGTGTTCTGCACGGTACGCTGGGAAATTCCCATCTGCTTGGCGATCGCGGCCGCGCTCATGACAACTCCGTTGGTTCCGCGTGACAGTTTCGAGACCATGAAGTGTAAGACAGACAACGCCATCGGATGCTGAATACCCAGCTTCCACATTGCCTGATGTGCCGCCTTGTCCGACTGCAGCCAGCCTTGCGTCTTATTGCCTCGACCATCTTCTTGCGGAAGCGTAATGTTTTCGCCCATCATGTCACCTCGGAATGCTATGGTTACGCATGGTAGTGCATAGATCGCGCATTTGCAACGTATTCGGACGCAATATATGGGTACTGAATACTTCCCGAGTGCGTAGCCCTACGCACCGCGCAGCGTATTACACCGCCTTACCGAAACTCCAAAGGTTTCGATTTATCCACGCGCATTCTCGCCTCTTTTTTGCGCAAATGTACGCACCCCGATTCGCAGTTCTACGCACCACGGTTCGCAGTTCTACGCACCAGCGTGCGTAATCGTCTTTTCAAAGTAGCCTTAGAGAAATAAGGCGGCGTTCATCTTTTTGCAACTTATTTGCCCTATTAGGATGTTGCACCTTTTCTGGTGCTCTCCAAGGGTATGAAAAGTGACTGCAACCGCCTTACGGCGGCCGCACAAGGTGCCGGCCGGTTCCCGGCCTCATAAACTCAAACCCATAACGCATCTGCTAACGGACGACCCGGCAGACCTTCGCCGGGCTACGGGTTGGCCGCGCTCGAGCGCGGCCAAGTCCTACCGGACCGGCCCTACCGGCTCACCCTGAGCGCTATGCGCCCAGGGCTTTGGGCCCTGCCGTTCCGTTGACGCTGGCCGAAACCCCGCGCCCTCTCGGGACGCGGCGGCCGCTCGCCATCACAACGCAGCTTCAGCAAACCCGGCTCCCAGCTTATGGGCGGCCTGTTGCAGCAGCATCGCGCGGTACCGGGTTTTTGTTCTAGGGGGATACCCCCGTTAACCGGGCGTGCCGGTTTCCGAAGGAAATCGGTGCGCAACCAAGCGGGAGCGCGGGAGGTGTACCACTTGCTTGCCATGTGGCCCGGTCCGATTGCAGGCTGATAAAGGGTCTAGCCATCTGGTCGACCAGCTGCTGTTGAATGCATCCTGGTGTTCGATAGCGCAAGACCATGCGCAGTACTACGCACTACAACGACACACAAACACGACACAAACAGATCTAGCCAGCGTTGCCAGGGACTCTAGAACGCATCAGGCGCTGCGAACTGGTGCAGCTGCGCTTGGCCCCGGTATTGGCTGGCCACGAGCTCTCACGGCCCCTGTGCCCCCCTCGTAGGCCTCCCCGAGCATCCCCCTCCCCCCCCCCCGGCCCCCCCCCCCTCGGCCCCCGGCCTTCGGAGGTCCCCTCCCCGCCTCCGGTCTATGTCGAGGCCTCTGTTGTGATGCGCGCCCCCTCCCCGGGCCGCAGCCCGCTCCTGCTGGGCTTCGCCGGGATCCTGGGCGAATCGGTTTGATGCGGATTGATGCGGGAATGGGGGGCATTTTCGACACCAAGCGGGGACCTGGAAGGGAGGGAGGCTTGAAGCCGACACACGGAGAAAACATCGTGGATTCGTGGATCAGGTCATTTCCTGCTGTAACTCTTTGATTTTTTTCAAATTGGGCTTCCATGGAATCCACGAAAAACCCGATTCGCCCATGGAAAACCCGTGGATTAAAAAATAGGCAGATTGGAAAACTCATGGAGACGAGGCTAAACCCTGTGGATGCGCGTGTGGGGGCCTTTGTATCTCTCTGCCCTTCTTTCTTCTTTCTTTTCAATAACTTAAAGAAGAAGAAGAAGAGGGCGGCGCAGGCGGTCCGGCAGGGCCTGCAAACAGAGTTCGTGGAAAAACTGGGGTAGTTCGTGGAATTCTGTGGGGTAGTCGTGGGAGGTTTTCCCTCGCCAATCAATGACTTAGGTGAAAAGTGTACCGCAATCCACGGGTTTTCTGTGGTGTGTGTGTCCTCCCATTGCCGAGAATGCACGGAGGCCGCCAGGCCGTCGACGCCCGCCTGGCCAGGGCGCTGAATCAATCCGGGGAAAACTCACATCAACATTACATCAACTTGCAATATGAATTAAGTTGATGTATTGTTGATGCACACAACACATTATGTTGATGTATACATGATGTATAGACCCGCCTGTTTATGCATCGCCTATTACTGCCCGGCCCCGGGCGACCATTGAAAGGACGCACCATGAAAGACCTGATGCAAGAGACCACGGAAGCGATTGCAGAGTATGAAAAGGCGGCGGCCGCCCTGGACACCATTGACCTGGTGGGCGGGTACGTGATCCGTTGCCAGAATGTCTATCTGACGTTCGACGTGTCGGAGGCTGGCGACGTATTCAACCCGCGGCCTTGCCGGCCGCACCTGGCGCGCAGCTTCACCTGGCTGCAGGCCAAGGCCTTGGCGGCGCACGTTTGCAACGGCGAGAAGCATGTGGGGGAAGTCGTCCACGTTCGCCAGGCCGTGGCCGAAGTCCTGGACGCTTACCGCGCCGTGCTGGGAACCCTGGAAGCGTTTGAGCGCGGCGACGATCCGGCGCTGTAATGCAGACTTGATGTATAGATACCGTATAGATACAATCAACCTGATATCAACATAAGGTAAATGCCATGACGATTTACACCGTAGCGAACACCAAGGGCGGGGTGGGCAAGTCCACCAGTACTGTCCAGATCTCGACCGGCTTTTCCCTGCGTGGGGAGGATCCCTGGGTGGTGGACGCCGACAAGAAACAGACGTCGGCCTTGCTGTCGCTGACGAACAGGGTAAATGCCGGCCTGCCCGGGATTCCGGCCACCGAACTCGGGGACGGCGCCACGCTGCGCGCCCAGGTGCGCCTGCAGGCGCCGAAGTTCAAACACACGTTCATCGACGTGGGCGCCCGGGATTCCGGCGCGCTGCGCGCCGCCCTAACGATCACGCAAGTACTTGTGGTGCCGTTTGCGCCCCGGGCTTATGACCTCTGGGCATACGAACAGATGATCGAGCTGGTGAGGGAAGCCCAGGAGGAACGCGAGATCCTGGTGGTGCCGTTCCTGAACATGGCGGACCCACATGATGGCCCAGGATCCGACAACGCCATTGCGATCGCTGACGTGGAGGCCTATGGCTTCAAAGTCGCCCCGGTTCGCTTGGGCAATCGCAAGGCTATTGACCGGGCCAGTGCGGCCGGGCTGAACGTGAGTGAGTACAAGCCAGCCGACGAGAAGGCCCGCCTTGAGGTAGGCCAGCTGGTCGACTACCTCCTGGGACTCTCGCGCTCTTGATACCTCATGAGTGCATCATTTCTACATCAACATGATGCACCTTATACATCAACACTACTGTAGGATTGAATATGGACCGTAAGATCCCACCAAAGCCGCAACGCCCGGAAATGTCGGACGAGGCAGCGGCCCGCTTTATCAACCAGGCGCCGGACGTTAAGCCGGCCGCGGCGCCGGAAGTGCCTGGCCAGCCAGCTGCAGCACAGCCGGATCCGGTCGTGCCGCGCACGCTGCGCAAGCGCAAGGAGCCGGTCACGATGACCCTGGATCCGGGCATCCTGGCGGAGTTTGACGAACTGGCGGCCACCATGGGCTTGAGCCGTGCGGCCGCCACCGGCATGGCCATGAGGCGAATGATTGATGAGGAAAAGAAAAAGCGATGACAGCGTGATGGGTCATGCGAAAGGACAAGGGCCACCATGACGGTGGCCCTTTTTTTATGCCTGCAGCCTGGCCATGTAGGCCCGGCGCTGCTCGACCTGGTCGGTGTCCAGTTGGTCGTACTTGGTGCAGTCGCGCAGGGGTTCAGCCGGGTAATAGCGGGCCGGGTCTGGGTGGCCCTGGCAGCGGCCCAAGCCCTGGGCCCGCATGCCCTTGTCGCTGCGTTCATGGGTCATCCGGTCCTTGACCGTGAAGCGGCGGCAGCTGATGCAGTTGACTGGCATGGCCGCTCCTATTCGGCGCTCGGGCCGTTGTTGAGCTTGACGGCCACGTGCAGGCCATAGCCGGCCAGGGCTTGGAGCGATAGCGGCGTGAGGTTGTTGACGCGCATGTTCAGGATGGTACGTTCCACCTCCTTGTCGCCCTGCAGGACCTTGGCGGTCTTGAGCTGCTTTTTGAACACGGTGGCCGACTTCACCGGCATGCCGTTCCACTTGTCGCGCAGGTGCATCGACGTGGCCAGGTGCTCCATGACGTGAGACGTGCGGACCAGCAGGCATTCCTCGCCGTCCACCTTGTCGAACTTGTACGGATGCTTGAAGGTGCCGCGGTCGATCTCCGACAGCAGCGTTTCCATGATCCAGACCCACGGCGAGCGGTCGGAGTCCGATTCCGAAATGTGGGAGTTCATTTCCGCAATCAGGTCCTTGCCGAAGTCGCCCTCGCTCGGATCCATGCCGGCGAAGTCGGCCAGGTAACGCCAGGCCAGCAGCACTGCGGCGTAGTTGCCTGCCATGCGCTTGGCGCCGTCGTCGCTCTCGCTGGCCCGGCTG
>Ga0265798_10001516_pt1 | contig 36097 bp, 34 predicted proteins | sample P3T30metagenome_FD_192430 | JGI IMG/M metagenome (GOLD analysis project Ga0265798, IMG submission 192430) | Plant litter microbial communities from East Loma Ridge, Irvine, California - P3 T30 | ecosystem: Environmental > Terrestrial > Plant litter > Unclassified | place: USA: California...
TTTCGGATAGCACAGCCGCGAAACCGCCGTTATAATCCGCGTCCTGCTGAGGGCCCATAGCTCAGTTGGTTAGAGCAGAGGACTCATAATCCTTTGGTCCACGGTTCGAGTCCGTGTGGGCCCACCATACTCAAAGCCGCGCATTGCGCGGCTTTCGCGTTTCTGGGTGGTGCATAATAATTACAGTTCTATGGACTATTGCAGAGATGACCCACTACTCGCTGTCAGCTTGCTGAATACCCCTGACAACGCATATGAATCACGAAACCGAGGGCCTACCAAATGGTGCTCGCCCTCAATCAGATTGCGCCCCACCCTATCCAAAGTCGACATTACCTGGCTTTTTCATCTCTGTAATAGAGACGGCCAAACCCGTTCACTTAACTATTTCCACTGCATTGGTAGTGATGAAGTATTGAAGGGCGATGCAAGCCAGCCTGTAGCCCGCGAGCCACCAGCTATCAAAAAAATACTTATTTGTAGCTATTGGGCCACATTAATCGGGTAAACCATTGCGCCAATGTAGCCCATAAGCTACATTTTTCGATATTACATCTGTTTCTGACGCTCAAGGGCCACAAGTGACCTCTCTATACGATATTTCCGAGATGCTCAAACACGCGCGCGGTGACGCGAAGCTGAGCCAAGAGACGCTGGCCAGCCGTGCCGGTGTCTCGCGCTCCACCGTGGCACGCATGGAAACGCTGGCTAAAGGCGACATGAGCGTTTCGGCGCTGGTTCGGCTGTTGGAAGCTGCGGGCTATGATCTGAAACTGGTTAAGACCGGACACCAACGCACAGTTGAAGACATCCTCAACGAGCAGCGATCAGGGAGCGCTTGAGCATGATGCTGGACGTCCACGTCAGCGCAAGGTTGGTAGCCAAGCTCTACCGGGAGCGCGATGAATACATACTGAAATACCTTCCAGACACAGCACCTGAAGACTTTGTGAGCCTGACGATGCCTGTTCGTGAAGAAGCATGGCGCTGGCCCCGCGACCTGTTCCCGTTTTTTCGGCAAAATCTTCCCGAGGGTTATTTGCTCAGTGTTATCCGCGAAGAATTCGGCCCTTTGCTCGACGGCACTGATTTGTCACTGCTGGCCGTAGTGGGAGGCACCGGTATCGGTAGAGTCTCGATCACTCCTGAGGGCGTGCGGCCTGGAGTCGAGATGGCCCCCTTGGAGATAGAACGCTTGCTCAAAACGGAGAACACTAGCGAACGGTTCGCCACATTGGTACGGCAATATGCTCGAGTAGCCATATCAGGGGTCGTGCCGAAATTCATTGCCGCCGACACCGCCGGAACTCAGGAGCCGCTAGGCAAACCGACTCTGCGTACCGGCCTTCACATCATCAAAGGCTCCGACGACACAACTCCTTTTCTGGGTTTTAACGAGTTCTATACCATGCGCGTACTGGCCAGGCTTAATGTCGTGCCGGTCGCAGCCTGTCGTATGTCAGAGGACGGCAAAGTATTGGTAGTGGATCGCTTCGATGTGGACGACCGCGGCATCCCAAGCGGTGGAGTCGAAGATGCCTGTGGGTTGCTGGGTTTACCACCCCATGAGAAGTACGCCCCCACCACCGAGCGACTATGGAATGCTACACGCCCCTATATTCCTGCTGACCGTCTGCAAACACAACGCGAGCATCTGGGCTGGCAACTGCTTACCAACTACGTCGTGCGTAATTCAGACTGTCACGCGAAGAACATCGCACTGCTTTACACCTCACGTGCGGACGTGGTTTTTACCCCGGTCTATGATCTAGTGACCACTCAGGCCTACCCACGCTTCGCCAGCAACCCTCCCGGTCTTTCCATAGGCGGCAGGAAAACCTGGACACCAGGTCGCTCGGTAGAAACGTTCTTCAAAGCTGTCTTAGGCATTTCACCGCGCCAGTACGCTGCAATGGTCGAACAGCTCTGTGAGTCGGCTATAGCCGTCGGTAAGGAAGTGATCGAAGCGTCAAAGAATGAGCCAGCTTGGCGCGATGTAGCCAAACATATGGTGCACGCTTGGAATGAAGGGATGGAGACATTGCGCAGCCCCAAGGCTGCCCCGCATTTTCGCGGTCTGGATACTTTCATCGAAGAAGCCGGCTTATCAGGGCCGAGCAAATCAGAACGCAGTCGTGACGTGATTGGCCGCTCTGAATTACTAGCAAAGAAGCGCTGAAATTTATAAAGAGGTGAACTGGCCCAATGATCCCGGACACCTCTATAGGACGGTGTGACTCTACCCCGCTCCACACATGACTAAATTGGACTCACCTGCCCGCACTCAGCCACCACCTCCCCCGAAGTCAACCAAAGCGCATACTTCCTGAACCGCTCATGGTTAGCCACCTTCAGAAAAGGCTGCAGCCCCATCTCGGTGATCCCCGCCTCGTATTTCTTCCAACTGCTGATACTGATCCCCACGACCTCGCAGAACTCGGTCTGGGTCAGGCCTTCCTGCTTACGGATGGCTTTCATTTTTGCTGGCAGATCCACTTTTTATCTTCCCTGTTGAAAACCACAAAACTCGGGGAGCGCTAAATCGTTCAGGCAAGCGACCTTCAAAACAGCCCAGTCAAAAAGCCGTTTTCAGTACGAGGTCTGGAGCGGCAATACGACGAGAAACTACCATGCGGTGCTCCTGACACACTGCGTCGACTGCATCGCCGGCAGGCCGCCTCCCACGGTTGAGCGTTTGGTCGAAGACGCGGTGGAGCCTCCCAGGCACGGCGATTAACGGCGCACTCATCAATCAACAGATGGCCCAGTCCTCAGCCCTACTCCGCACCAACCTGACCACAATCAGGAGCGGTTTCACCCGTCATCAACCACAGAGTGTACTTCTTGAAATCCGGGTGATTGCTCACCTTGCACAGCGCCCCGTAGCCCATCTCAAACATCGAGGCCTCGTATTTTTTATACGTGCTGAGGCTGATGCCCACCCGGTCGCAAAACTCGGACTGGGTTACCCCTTCCGTGCGCCGGATTGCTTTCAATTTAATAGCCAGGTCCACGATTCACCCTCTTAACAGGATCCTATATGGGGCACACCATTTGGAACCTATATAGGATCCATATTTGCCATCACAGCTGGAGAGATTATCAGAACGCCGCTCTTGACCGGTTCGGTCTGCGTAACCGCAGGTGAGCGGGCTGACTTTGTTACCTGAAAGCAGCCGATAACTCAGCCCCAAAAAACACATCAAACAAAAAACGCTGCACCAGCGCCAACGGGATTGGCTCGCCCGAAAAACGCCCAAACCCCGCATCTTCAATTATCCAAGGAGGTATCACATGACAAAAATCACACTGCACTGCCTGTCGCAACTCCAACCCCGCCCCGAGCACGCCACTGATCACACCGGCAAACGTCGAGGGAAGTTGACGGCGATTGAGTCCCTGCGCCCAGTTGGACGTCAGCGTCTATAGCGCACACACATCTCACCGCCCAGACTGTCTCCTTCAGGTTGACAGACAAACCTTTTTCAAGCGCTTTTTCAACGCTCAGATGGACATTAATCTAGCAACACGTTGAAACGACAGCCATTCACCACTTCGAAAAAGGATTCCATCATGACTAACGCCACTTACAACCGCCTGAACAAAGATGACGCCATAGTTCTGCTGGTCGATCACCAGACAGGTCTGATTTCGCTGGTACAGGACTTCACACCGAATGAGTTCAAGAACAACGTTCTGGCGTTGGCAGACGTGGCGAAGTTCTTTGAGTTGCCGACCATTCTGACCACCAGCTTCGAACAAGGCCCGAATGGCCCGCTGGTACCGGAACTCAAGGAGATGTTCCCGGACGCGCCCTACATCGCTCGCCCTGGCCAGATCAACGCCTGGGATAACGAAGACTTCGTCAAAGCGATCAAGGCCACCGGTCGTAAGCAATTGATCATTGCCGGTGTGGTGACGGATGTCTGTGTAGCGTTCCCGACCTTGTCGGCGCTGGCTGAAGGGTTTGACGTGTTCGTGGTGACTGACTCGTCCGGCACGTTCAATACAGCTGTGCAGCAGGCCGCCTGGAAGCGCATGACGCAAGCAGGCGCGCAGATGATGAACTGGTTCTCGGTGGCGTGTGAGCTGCAGCGCGACTGGCGCAACGATATCGAAGGCTTGGGCAATCTGCTGTCCCAGCGTATTCCGAACTACCGGAATCTGATGAACAGCTACGCAGCCTTGACTGCACGCTGACAGGTAATCGCAGGGGGGCATTTTGCCCTCCTGCATGCACCTCGATATCACGCCTGACTAAAGCGATACCACCGCGCGCTTAATGCGCCATGATCAGTCCAGCATTTCCTTCAGCCTGTCTACCTCGCCAACCTGATTCACCCTCTCCTCCGCACTCAGCATCCGCTCGCAATACTCACGACTCAGAAAAAGTATCACGTCATTCCCATCCGGCTCAGCGGCATACCCAGGATGAGCTGCGATCTCTGCAAGCAATGCCTTGGTTACCGGCACCACATGAAAATGCAGATTGAAGCCTGCCGAGAAACCCAGTTTGTAGACGATCACTTTCCAGGGTTCATACACCCGCATCAGAAGCTGTTCGGTCCTGCGCAAAACACCTCCCAGCTCAGCCAGCGCCTCGTCGCCAAGGTCTGTCAGGTCAGACGCCAACGCAACGGACGCAACCATCAAATAGCCGTTGTATCGCGCATCACGTCGATGGCTGACACGCCAGTGCCCGGTCTCAAAGATGTCCCACTCGGTCATAAGTCAATCCTCTGGTTCTTCATCTGCACCTGACTCGCAGCGGGAGAATATGACAGCGCACCTCAGGCGTGCGAGATTGCAGGCACTTTGTCATTCACCGCGCCAGCAGGAACACGTTCAATGGACCTGAAATTCAGCCACATCGACGTCCTCGTCACCGACCTCGAAGAAGCCTGCGCTTATTACGCGCGCGTCCTGCAAGCCAAAATATCCAAGACCCTGGTCTGGGAACGCGGCGGTCTGCATGTGCGTTATGCCATCGCGATGATCGGCACTGAACGCTTCATGCTGGTCCAGCCGTTGGCGGGGAATCTGAAGGAACTGCTGGATACGTCAGGCGAGGGCATGATTTATCGGCATTGTTATTCGACGCCGGATATCGAGAAGGCTTACGACGAACTGATCGCAGCCGGTGTGCAACCTGAAGACGAGAACGGCAAACCGCTGGCGCGTTCGAATCTGCAAACGCCCTCGGGGGGAAGGATTATCTGGCTGCCCAAGCGGTTCGGCCATTTCTCGATGGAGATTCTGGAGGAGAAGACGCTGGAGGCGTTTATCGAGGCGGCGTTTGCCTGAGGGTATTAATGTTGAGATTCAGGCGATATCCGAATTTTTTCTTCACTGAACCAGGAAAATCTTCACTTTTGCCCGTTATCAGGATTTTTTCTTAACTCGCCGACGATGAACGATGACACAATTTTCCTGACACACCGTGTTGACTTGATCGCGGGCAAGCGCGCTCCTACGACCTTTTGTTTGCTGCAAGAGAGCGCTGTGTCAAAGACATAGGGGCGTCTTCCACAACCCGATATTCGCCACAAAGCAGCGCAAAATCTCCCTCCCCTCGCAATTTTCAGAATCACAGCTAAACCTAATACTCAGGCACATCATGCACTTGGTCACCCAACTGTCATCAACCGGACGGATGGCGTCCGTGCGCTCTAAAGTTGCCATGATCGAGGCAGATAACCCCTAAGTTGCTTCCATCCGCTGTAATGTTCAAGGATCGAACCCATGACGTCGAGTCAGTACGGTAGTACTCCAGGTCAAAGTCATCCCCGCTTCCTCTGGTTTCCGCTGGTCCCGGTCATCCCGGCCATTGCCTGGATTCTGACTCAGTCGGGCACCTCCTCCGCCAATCTTGCTGCATGCGCCGTACTGGCCATTCTCGGCGTCGGTGCCGGGGTGTGGAGTGCGCGTTCACAACGTGAACAGGCCGTGCGTCTGACAGCGGATGCGCTCACACAGCATCAGGCCAATGACGTTGCAACCGGCGCGAAGGCTTCTCGGGCGCAGCTCAATGAAGTGTTGCTGGGTGCGATGCCGATCTGGGCCAAGCAGGTCGAAAGCTCGCGTCAGCAGACCGAGACCGCCATTGTTGAGCTGACCAGTCGGTTCACCGGCATTTCCGAGCGGCTGCAGGAGACCGTTCAGGCGTCGCAGCAGGCCGCGGGTGAGCTGGACGGGCAGAATGCCGACGGCGCACTCAAGGTGCTGGCGCAGAGCGACAGCGAGCTGAGCCAGGTCATCGATTCCTTGAAAGCCACGCAGGCCAGCCGCGACGAGACGCTGACTCAGGTGCGCAGCCTCACGGCCTATACCGGCGAGCTGCGTACCATGGCGGCCGACGTTGCCGCCATCGCGGCGCAGACCAACCTGTTGGCCCTCAATGCGGCCATCGAAGCAGCGCGTGCCGGTGAAGCCGGGCGAGGCTTTGCGGTGGTGGCCGATGCGGTGCGCAGCCTGTCGAGCAAGTCCAGCGAGACCGGTCAGCAGATGTCGGCCAAGGTCGACATCATCAACAACGCCATTACCCAACTGGTTCAGGCTGCCTCCAGCGGCGCGGATCAGGACAGCCATTCGGTGGCCGAGTCCGAACAGAGCATCCAGCATGTGCTGCAGCGTTTCCAGAGCATTACCGGACGCCTGGCCGAATCCGCCGACCTGCTGAAGCAGGAAAGCTACGGCATTCGCGACGAGATGACCGAGGTGCTGGTCAGCCTGCAGTTCCAGGACCGGGTCAGTCAGATCCTCACCCATGTGCGCGACAACATCGACTCGCTGCATACCCATTTGCAGCAGTCCAGCCAGTCTCCGGACGAAGCCGTCGCGATCAATGCCCGCGAGTGGCTGGCGCGCATGGAGTCGACTTACGCCACTGACGAACAGCGCCGCACGCACCGCGGCGAATCGGCAGCGCAACAGAATTCTCAGGAAATCACGTTCTTCTAGGAGCGAATCATGGCTAAGAGTGTATTGGTGGTCGACGACTCGAGCAGCGTTCGGCAGGTCGTCGGCATTGCGCTGAAAAGTGCTGGATACGATGTGATCGAGGCCTGCGACGGCAAGGATGCACTGGGCAAGCTCAGCGGGCAGAAGGTGCACCTGATCATCAGCGACGTGAACATGCCGAACATGGACGGCATTACTTTCGTCAAGGAAGTGAAGAAGCTGGCCAGTTACAAGTTCACGCCGATCATCATGCTGACCACCGAGTCGCAGGAATCCAAGAAGGCCGAAGGCCAGGCCGCTGGTGCCAAGGCCTGGGTGGTCAAGCCGTTCCAGCCTGCACAGATGCTGGCAGCGGTCTCCAAGCTCATTCTGCCCTGAGTGTCCGGGCCACGGAGGCCAGCATGTCGATGTTGAGCGAAGTCACTGCTGACACCCTGCGTGTCAGCATCGATGGCGAACTGACGATTTATACCGTGACCGAACTCGCTGCCGGGCTGCTGCCGCAGATGGGTGCTGCGCCGCGCATGGAGATTGACCTGTCGCAGGTGACCGAAATGGACGGCGCAGGGTTTCAACTGCTGGCGGTCATCGAGCGCGAGGCTGGCAAAACCGGCACCGCACTCAGCCTGACCGGGCAGAGCAAGGCGGTCGTGGAAACATTCGAACTGTGTCATCCGGGTGCCTTCGCTTAGCGCCCGTTGCAGTGTGGTTCAGTGATCGAAAAGGAAGTTCACGTGAGCATTAATCTTGATCAGGCACAGCAGACGTTCATCGTCGAGGCGCGTGAGCTGTTGCTGGCCATGGAGGAATCCCTCCTGCAACTGGAAAGCGAGCCCGGCGATCAGGATGCCATCGGCGCGGTATTCCGTGCGGCCCACACCATCAAGGGCTCTGCCGGGTTGTTCGGCCTGACGCCAATCGTCAGCTTTACCCATATTGTCGAAGACGTGCTCGACCGGTTGCGTGAAGGCAGCGTGTTGGTGGATGCAGAATTGATCGCGGTGCTGCTCAAGTCCGGCGACCACATGCTTGAGCTGATCGACGTGGTGGCCAGCCGTGGCGAGCAGCTTCAGGCCGCGGCGCTGGAGCGTGAAGCCGCGTTGCGTCAGGCCTTGCAGGCGTATCAGGCACCTGCGCAAGCGGCTGCGCAGCCCGTGCAGACGGAAACTGTCAGCGACATTCAGGCAGAAAGGCTGTGGCACATTTCCCTGCGTTTCGGCGTGGACGTGTTTCGCAACGGCATGGACCCGCTGTCGTTCCTGCGTTACCTCAACACGCTGGGCCAGATGGTCCAGGTCACCACCGTGACAGACAGCATTCCGACCGTTGAGGAGTGGGACCCTGAATCCTGCCACCTGGGTTTCGAGATCGATTTCCGCTCGGCAGCCGGGCATGCGGCAATCAATGAAGTGTTCGATTTCGTGCGCGAAGACTGCGCCGTAGAAATCACTGCCCTGGATGAAACGGCGGAATCCACACGCACTGATCTGGTGTCGCAGGACGACACCAGCCCGGTCATCCACAGCGGTGAATTGTTGGGCGATCAGCGCGCCGTGCCGCGAGGCCCTGCACAGGTTTCCACAGAACGGGCGTCGTCTGCAAACGAGCAAAAGAACAAGGATGGCCGCTATGTGCGGGTCAACGCCGACAAGCTCGATGAACTGATCAATCTGGTCGGCGAACTGGTGATCGCCAGTGCCGGGGCCAATCTGCTCGCGCGCTCCTGCAACAATGCGCCGCTTCAGGAAGCCAGCTCGACGGTATCGGGGCTGGTCGAAGAAATACTCGACGGCGCCCTGCACCTGCGCATGATCCCCATCGGCGACACCTTTAACCGGTTTCGCCGAGTGGTGCGCGATGTCAGCCAGGAACTGGGTAAAGACATCGACCTGATTGTCAGTGGTGCAGAGACCGAGCTGGACAAGACCGTGGTCGAGAAAATCGGCGACCCGTTGATGCATCTGCTGCGCAATTCCATGGATCACGGCATTGAAAGCGCTGAAGCGCGCCGTGCTTCAGGCAAGTCGGCAAAAGGTCATTTGAGCCTCAATGCCTACCACGACTCGGGCAGCATCGTGATCGAAATTGCCGATGACGGCGCAGGCCTGAACCGCGAGCGCATTCTGGAAAAGGCGCAGGAGCGCGGTCTGGTAGCGAGCGGTGCGGTGCTGACCGATCAGGAAATCTACAACCTGATTTTCGAGCCCGGTTTTTCCACGGCCGAGGCGGTCACCAATCTGTCGGGGCGCGGCGTCGGCATGGACGTGGTCAAGCGCAACATCACCCTGCTGCGCGGCACCGTGGACCTGGACAGCCAGCCCGGCCAGGGCACCATCGTGCGCATTCGTCTGCCGCTGACGCTGGCGATCATCAACGGCTTTCTGGTCGGCATCGATCAATCGACCTATGTCATTCCCCTGGACATGGTTCAGGAATGCATCGAACTCGACGAGCAAGACCGTCAGTCCAGCCGCGACAACGGCTATCTGGACCTGCGCGGCGAGGTGCTGCCGCTGGTGTACCTGCGTGATCACTTCAACCATGAAGGTCCGCCGGCGCGTCGTCAGAACGTGGTGGTGGTGCGTTACGCAGAGCACAAGGCCGGGCTGGTGGTGGACGACCTGCTCGGCGAGTTCCAGACCGTGATCAAGCCGCTCGGCAAACTGTTCGGCGGCCTGCGTGGCATCAGTGGCTCGACCATTCTGGGCAGCGGCGCGGTGGCACTGATTCTCGACATACCGGCGCTGCTCAACCAGATCGTCCAGCTGGAAGCCCGCTCGACCCAAACCCCTTATTCGCTGTCGGCTGCGGCCCGCTGACGCGCCTGCATTTCCATGGAGGTAACCCTGATGAAATGGTTTTACGATCTGAAGATATCCACCAAGTTGATCACCTCCTTTCTGGTCGTGCTGGCGCTGACGGCGGCCATGGGCGTGTTCGCCATCATTCAGCTCGGGCAGGTCAACCAGACCGCTCAGGACATGAAGGAAAACTGGATGCCGTCCATGCGTGCAGCCTCGGGCATGCGTTTTTTCGCGGCCAGCTATCGCCTGAAGGAAAACCGGCACATCGCGGCCGATACAGCGCAGGAAAAGACCCAGATGGAACAGGAGGCTGTCGAGGCGCGCAAGCAATTCGAAACGCGCCTGGCCACCTATGAACACCTGCTGTCCGACGACACGGATCGTCAGTTGTTCAACACCGTGACCACCGCATGGGCAGCGTACCTTGTGGTCAGCAAAGAGCTGTTCGACCTGTCACGCCAGGGTCTTGAGAACCAGGCTCGTACGTTGTTGAAGGGCGAATCCAAGCTGCACTTCGATGAAGCGACCAACCAGCTACAGAAAATGGTCGAGCTCAATGATGCAGGCGCAACCACGGCCAGCGAGAAAGGCGCGGCCCTGTATGAAAATGCGCGCATCTCGATCATTGCGGTGCTGGTCGCTGCGCTGTTGATCGGACTGGGTCTGGCGCTGTTCATAGCTCGGATCATTTCCCGCCCGCTCAAGGACGCTGCCATCGCCGCCGAGCAATTGGCTGAAGGCAACCTGAGCGCGCAGATAGCGGAAGGCTCGAAAGACGAAACCGGTATGGTGCTCAACGCCATGCGCAACATGGTCGGCAAGCTGTCGCACATCATCGGTGAAGTGCGCAACGCGGCCGATAATCTGGCCAGCGCCTCGGAAGAGGTCAGCGCTACAGCTCAGTCCATGAGCCAGGCGACCAGCGAGCAGGCCGCCAGCGTTGAAGAGACCAGCGCTTCGGTCGAACAGATGAGCGCCAGCATCAACCAGAACACGGAGAACGCCAAGGTCACCGATGGCATGGCCAGCAAGGCCGCCAAGGAAGCCACAGAAGGTGGCGACTCGGTGCAGCAGACCGTGGTGGCGATGAAGAAAATCGCCCAGCGTATCAGCATCATTGACGACATCGCCTACCAGACCAATCTGCTGGCCCTCAACGCCGCCATCGAAGCCGCCCGTGCGGGTGAGCACGGCAAGGGCTTTGCCGTGGTTGCCGCCGAAGTGCGCAAGCTGGCTGAGCGCAGCCAGGTGGCGGCTCAGGAAATCGGCGAGCTGTCTTCGAGCAGCGTGGACATGGCCGAGAAGGCCGGCAAGTTGCTGGACGAGATGGTGCCGTCGATCAACAAGACCTCGGATCTGGTGCAGGAGATCAGCGCAGCGTCCGAAGAGCAGGCCGCAGGCGTGGCGCAGATCAACACCGCCATGACTCAGCTCAATCAGGTAACGCAGCAGAACGCGTCGAGCAGCGAAGAGCTGGCGGCGACCGCTGAAGAGATGAGCAGCCAGGCAGAGCAGTTGCAGCAGGCCATGAGCTTCTTCGTCCTGAGTTCGGCATCCAGAACGGCCGTGAACGACTTGAGCGTTGACTCCTCCAGCAGCGCCCCGCCTCGCCAGCCTTCGCGACCGGTCAAGCCTGCCCCTAAAAAGGCGTTTGCCTACAACATGGCCAGCGCGCCGGATGAATCGGAATTCACCCGTTTCTGATCGCAGACCGGATACAGGTCACACAGGGAGAACGACATGGGCGCACTGGCCAAGACACACCAGACCGCAGCCGCAGTGGAAGAAGAGGCGCAGTACCTGACGTTCATGCTCGGTGGCGAGATGTTCGCCATCGGCATTCTGGGCATTAAGGAAATCATCGAGTACGGCAGTCTGACCGTGGTGCCGATGATGCCGTCGTTCGTGCGCGGCGTGATCAACCTGCGCGGCGCCGTCGTGCCGGTGGTCGATCTGTCGGCGCGGTTCGGCCGGCAAAACTCGGAAACCACGCGACGCAGCTGCGTGATCATCATTGAAGCCAGCACCGAAGACGGTCAGCCGCAGGACATCGGTCTGCTGGTCGATACGGTCTCGGCGGTGCTGGAGATTCCCGCCTCGCAGATCGAGCCGCCGCCGAATTTCGGCGCACGCATTCGTGCCGACTTCATCAGCGGCATGGCCAAGGTCGAGGGCAAGTTCGTCATCGTGCTGGAAGTCGAACGCGTGCTGTCCATCGACGAGATGTCGAGCCTGGCCGAAGCCGGTCAGACACCCGCTCTCGATTTCGACGCGCACTGAGATCCGCATATGCCAGACACAGCCGCACTCAACGACCGCGAATTCGGCCAGTTCCAATCCTGGCTGTATCGCGCAGCGGGTATCAATCTGTCGCCGGCCAAGAAGGCGCTGGTAGCCGGCCGCCTGTTCAAGCGCCTCAAGCACTATGAACTGAAAAGCTATGGCGACTACTTCAAGCTGATCATGACGGACCAGCGCCACGGTGAACTGCAGGTCGCGCTGGACCTGCTGACGACCAACGAGACGTACTTCTTCCGCGAGCCCAAGCACTTCGATTTTCTGCGCCAGCACGTGTTGCCCAAAGCGACACCGGGCAAGACGTTCAGGCTGTGGAGCGCTGCCAGTTCGTCCGGTGAAGAGCCCTATAGCCTGGCCATGACACTGGCAGAAGGCCTGGGGACTACGCCCTGGGAAGTGATCGGCTCGGACATCAGCACCCAGGTGCTGGCCAAGGCACGCACCGGCCATTACCCCATGGAACGCGCAGGCACCCTTCCGCAGCCGTTGCTGGTCAAGTATTGCCTGAAGGGCACAGGCCGTCAGGAAGGCACCTTTCTGATCGAGAAGTCGCTGCGCAACAGGGTCAATTTCGTTCAGGTGAACCTCAATGAAACCTTGCCCGATCTGGGCGAATTCGACGTGATCTTCCTGCGCAACGTGATGATCTATTTCGATCAGGAAACCAAAAGCAAAGTGGTCGCGCGCCTGCTGCCACGTCTCAAGCCGGGCGGTTTCTTCATCATCAGTCACTCGGAAAGCCTCAACGGTGTAAACGACACGTTGAAGCTCGTCGCCCCCTCGATTTACCGCAAACCATGAAAAAGCCTGTCGGCGCGGCCGAAGTGGTGCTGGCTCCTGGTGAAGTGAGCTTTGCGACCCGCCCTACCCGTCTTCGGACTCTGCTGGGATCCTGCGTAGCCATCACCTTCTGGCACCCGCTACGGCATATCGGCGGCATGTGCCACTTCATGCTTCCGGGACGCATCCGCAGAGGCCAGCCTCTGGACGGCAAGTACGCCGATGAAGCCCTTGAAATGCTCATCCGTCATGCGCGCATCAACGATACCCGGCCTGAGGACTATCAGGTCAAGCTGTTCGGCGGTGGCGAGATGTTTCCCTGTCACCGTCATGATCTGCATGCGCATGATGTCGCCAACCTCAACATCCGCGCCGCCCTGACGCTCGCCGAGCAGCACCGTTTACACCTGATGGCGCAAGACATGGGCAGCACCGGCTACCGCAATATCATCTTCGACCTTTGGAACGGCAACGTCTGGGTCCGGCACACACCTACAGGGACCATCGATAACGATGCCAACCAAAAAAATCAGCGTACTGCTGGTCGATGATTCGGCCGTGGTTCGTCAGGTACTGCTGGCGATACTCAACGACACGCCCGACATGCATGTGATGGGCGCCGCTTCGGACCCGATCTTTGCCATGGACAAGCTCGCCCGGGAATGGCCGGACGTTATCGTGCTGGACGTGGAAATGCCGCGCATGGACGGCATCACCTTTCTCAAGAAGATCATGAGCGAGCGCCCGACGCCGGTGGTGATCTGCTCGTCGCTGACGCAGAAAGGCGCAGAGACCTCGCTGCAGGCCTTATCCGCCGGAGCGGTGGAAATCATCACCAAACCCACCACGGGCCTGAAGAACTTCCTGATCGAGTCGGCTGCAGAATTGGTGACAGCGATTCGTGCGGCAGCCAACTCCAATGTCAGGAATCTGGGAAAGCGCGCTGCGGTTCCTGTCCTGGCGCCCGCCAGCAAGCTCACCGCAGATGCCATCCTGCCCGCTGCCAACGGCCACGCCATGGCCCAGACAACCGAACGGATTGTCGCCATTGGTACATCGACCGGGGGAACCCAGGCGCTGGAGGCTGTGCTGACGTCCTTGCCTCGGGTGTGTCCCGGCATGGTCATCGTGCAACACATGCCGGAGAAATTCACCGCCTCGTTCGCAGCCCGCCTCAACGACCTGTGCCAGATTGAAGTTCGCGAGGCAAAGAACAACGACCGTATTCTGCCCGGTCTCGCGCTGATCGCTCCCGGTGGCAAACACATGATGGTGACCCGCAGCGGCGCCTACTATCACGCTCAGGTCATCGACGGCCCGCTGGTCAACCGGCATCGGCCTTCGGTGGATGTGCTGTTTCGTTCAGTGGCCAAGTTCGCGGGCAAGAACGCCACCGGAATCATCATGACCGGCATGGGCGACGACGGCGCACGCGGTCTCAAGGAGATGCTTGATGCTGGCAGCTCGACCGTCGCTCAGGACGAAGCGAGCTGCGTGGTGTTCGGCATGCCCAAGGAAGCCATCAAACTCAACGCCGCGCAACGCATCATGCCGTTGCAGGAAATCCATCAGGCGATATTGCACAGATAGGGCCGGGCGTCAGAAAACCGAACCTGCTGAACGGACCCGGCTTCTGCGGGAGGCGCCACCACGTCTTCGACATAGCGCTGTCGCGCGGCAAACACCGGACCGTGGGAGGCGGTTTGCCGGCGATGAACGATGACGCGATTTTACTGACCTACCGCGTCGACTGCATCGCCGGCAAGCCGCCTCCCACAAAAACGTGTTCATTCAGCAGATCACGTATTGTTTGACACGAAGAACGCCCCGCCCATCAATCGTAAAACGGCGCAACCAGCACCCGACTGCCCACGAAAAAACTGTCCGCCACCAGCCGCAATGGCTGCAGGTCCAGGTCGCTCTTCCTGTCGCCAATCAACTGCTGAAAATGCCGGTAGACCACGGTGTACTCGCCTTCTTCCGACATGGTCTGACGCACGCCATCGATGCTCAATAATGCGCCGCCGTTGTCCAGCCGCAGGACGCCTTCTGCGCAGCGGATTTCGATGCTCCACAGTTCGTTCTGACCGTGGTCGAAGTCGAATTCGGCGCGAATGTCGAGGTGGCGGGCGTCGGACATTTTGATGTCAGCGGCGATGGGCGACTGGCAGTTGTCGGGGACGCGCAGTTCGGCAGACTCAACGAACAGTTGCAGCGGTAGCAGGTGGGTCACGATTGACAGGGCATTGATGCCCGGGTCGAAAACGCCAAGACCGCCGGGCTGCCAGATCCAGGTCTGGCCGGGGTGCCATTTGCGGACGTCTTCCTTCCACTCGATTTTCACGCTTTCCAGAGTGCGCGTCGCGAGCCAGTCGCGGGCGGCTTCGATGCCGGGTGCGTAACGCGAGTGCCAGGCGAACAGGCCGGTAACGCCCTGTTCGTGTACCTGATTCACCAGTTCCATGGCTTCACCCAACGTGGCGCACGGCGGTTTTTCGACCAGCACGTGTTTACCAGCGGCAATGGCTTGCTGCACCAAGGCGAATCGACCTTGAGGAGGTGTGCAGAACGCGATGGCATCGACCTGCGGCCCGTTTTCGAGCAGCTCGGTCAGGGACTTGAAGTTCTGCACGCCCGCACAAGGCTGACCCTGAGTGGCGACGGACACCAGCGTGAAGGCGGGATTGGCGAGGATGGCGGGGACATGCTGGTCCTGAGCGATCTTGCCGTAGCCCACCAGACCGAGACGAATGGGTTGCATCGGTGACTCCTGATTCTTGTACTTATTAGAAGGTGCGATTAATAGTCATACTAAATAGGGAGCAAACTAGACGTAAATGGCGCGCCAGACAATGGGCAAGCGCGACATACGTGAGTTTTCCGCTCAGGCTGCGGTCACGACGTTGGCAATCCTGCCCAGAAACGGGTCGAGCCGCTCGCGTGGCGCGTCTTGCTCGACCACCAGCGCCGACACGTCTTCGCACTGGGCCACCTGGTAATGAGCGACGCTGGACAGCTTTTCATTGGTCACGGCCGCCACAATCTGGCCGCTCGCTGCGACGACGGCGCGCTTGAACTCGGCGTCTTCCAGCCCGAATGCCGTGACGCCGTTGTCCGGATCCAGCGCGCATGCGCCCAGAAAGCACAGATCGAAGCTGAACTGACGCAGTTGCTGGACCGCCGTCAGACCGATCACACCTCCCGCCGTCGGATTCAGACGGCCACCCAGCAGAATCACTTCGGCATTGGGCAGTGTCATCAGTTGCACGGCAATCAACGGTGAGTTGGTGGTGAGGGTCAGGTGAAGCCGGGGGTCGATAGCGCTGGCGATGGCGAAGTTGGTGGAACCGGCGTCAATGAAGACGTGTTGTCCGTCGCTCAGCAAAGATGCTGCGGCCTGTCCGAGGCTGTCCTTGCGTGTGGTGTCCTGCTGCACGCGCGCGGCCATGGGGCCTTCAGCGCTGCGCAGCAGAATCGCACCGCCGTAGACGCGCTTGCACACACCCGAGGCAGCCAGCGCACTGAGGTCGCGGCGGATCGAGTGTTCAGACACATTGAATTCGCTGGCCAGATCAGCCGCAATCACCCTGCCGTAACGGGCCAGGCGTTCACTGATCAACTGCTGGCGTTCGCCGGGAAAGGTTTCGTGAGTCGGAGTCATGACAATCTGAACCTGCATAAACGAGCATTAACGATCACAAACGAGCGCTAATATGCCGGGCAGGGTATGAGGCGTCAATCAGTGCGTGGCGACCATTGGACGCGGAGCATGAGCACGATCGGTGTCGAGGGATGATCGTTCCTACGCTCCGCGTGGGAATGCCGCTCAGGACGCTCTGCGTCCGCTCTTGAATGCGTTGCAGAGCGTCCTGTTCACGCCGGATCAGGCCTTCAGATCAAAGCTTCGGCAATTGCCCGATACGCCCCATCATTTCCGTCACGATCTGCAGGTCGAGCAGAAACTGCTCGGTGGTCTTGAACTCGCTGTCGGTGTGTCCGGTGTATTTGGCTTCGGGCATGGCCAAGCCGAACTGCACGCCGTTGGGCAGGTTGTGGACCGAGGTAGCGCCCGCCGAGGTGCCGAACGTGTGGGGCATGCCCAGGTTTTCGGTAGAGACGGCCAGCAGTGCTTTGACCCATTCACCCTCAGGGTTACGGTACATCGGTTCGGCGATGGAGTAATCGAACGCAGGCGCAATCTTGCTCTGCTTGCTCCATGCCGTCAGCTTTTCGGCGATCTCGGCCTTGAGCTTCTCAGGCGACTTGCCTTTCGGCACGCGCAGGTTCACCGCGAGTTTGAAGGTCTTCGCATCCATCCCCACGAAGGTCAGGGAAGCGGTCAGCGGGCCCATGAACTCGTCCGAGAAACCGACCCCCAGTTTGCTGCCCAGATAATCCAGACCCCAGTTGTCAGCCGCATACTGAGCCGCGTCGGTGATGTGGTTGTGCTTCAACTCAACCTTGCCGTCGAGGCTGTTGATGAAGTCGAGTATTCGGGCCACCGGGTTGACGCCCGACGCAGGATCGGAAGAGTGGGCCGATACGCCAGTGACGGTCAGCTTCACGTCCTTACCCTCGACCGCTGCGTCCACCTGGAAGTCGCCACCGTTGCGCTTCGCGTACTCGGCACCCGCCTTTTGCAGCTCAGCGGCCAATTCTGCGGGTTTGTCCGTCACCAGCGTGGCGACCGATTTCGATGGAATCTGATTGGTCGCCGCGCCGCCGGTCAACGAGGTGATTTCGGCGCCCTTGCCCTCACCCTTACGCACAGGGAAATTCGCCATCACGGTGCCGTAACCTTTCTCGGCAATGACCACCGGGTAACCGCCGTCCAGCGCCAGGTTGTAGTTCGGCGTCGGGTTGCGCTCGAAGTAGTACGGAATCGCGTCGCCGGAGGTCTCTTCGGTGGTGTCGATCAGCAGCTTGAAGTTTCGAGCCAGCGGCAGCTTTTCTTCCTTGATGACTTTCATGGCGTACATCGCAACCACGATGCCGTTCTTGTCATCCTCGGTGCCACGACCGTACATGCGGTCACCAATCAAAGTGACCTTGAACGGGTCGAGTTTGGTGCCGTCCGGCAGCACCCAGTTCGCAGGCGTCACCGGCACCACATCAGCGTGGGCATGAATACCGACGACTTCCTCGCTGGAGCCTTCGAGTGAGACTTCATAGACGCGGTTGTCGATGTTGCGGAAGTTGAGATTGAACGACTCGGCGAGCGTCTTGAGCTTCTCGGCGATCTTGATGAACTCGGGGTTGTCGTGCTGGGCGACGCCTTCCACGGCGAAGGTCGGAATGGCGACCAGTTCACGCAGGGTTTCATTCGCAGCACTGCCGTACTTCACACGGGCGTAAATGCCCAGCAGCCGATGGATTTCGTTCTGCTGTTCGACGGTCAGAGTCTTGTCGTCGAGAAAGGCACTGATCGCGGGTTCGAGATCGGCAGTTTTGGCCAGATCGCTCTTCGCGACGCTCCCCAGAAACTGTCTGAAATCAGTCGCCGACTTTTCATTGAATGTTTTCAGAATGGCGGCGCTTTGTTGCGGCGTGATATTCGCCAGAGCGGAGGGGGCGACGGCTGAAAGGCTGGCGAGCATCAGTGTGGAAGCGGCCAGATGCTTGAGTGAAAGGTTCATTGCTAAGGGCATTCCTTTGCGAAGAGTGTGTGGGAAATAGCTGATCATGTGATCAGAAACGTCCTCAAAATAACACCTCACAGGATGAATGCGGGAGCCTGCCAAACGCTTCCTGTCGCCTTGCCGGTCAAAAGCGACGCAGATATGCAAACCCGCTTGAGGGCACTTGAAGTGGTGCACAACAAAAAATACATGTCCTGAACAGACGCTTAAAACAAATCAGGTTTTAAACAACCTTCAAACTTCGAATGATCAAGCAGCCGTTCAGAAAACATACCCACACCTTCCCCAGCTTAAAATATTCCCAAGACAAATAAATGAATTCAAATTAAATAATTCACCAATCCGTGAGAAAGCTGTCGCCTGACTTAACGGCGTCGAGTTTTCAGCACGGCGCCCGTCATTTGGATCAACAATGGTGCCCGACAAGGCCGGAGCATCCTCGACAACTGCTGCCCTGCACCGCAAAACCGGCCGTCACATCGATGACGAAGACGTTATGTCCAACACCGCCAAGGGTTCAAAAAGCAGACGTTCCATTAACTTTTATTTATAGACCGATAACAGACGTTAATTACAACGCTTATTACATTTAACCCCGAGTCGCGCAGCGACTGCGGCGCAGTGCGCACGTAGCGAAGCACACACTTAACGTTATTGGCCCGCGTGGAAAACATAGTGATGAATCAGGCTTTTCTTCCATTTTCACGTCCGTCTGTGGGCGACGAAGAGATTGCGGCAGTGACCCGTGTATTGAAGTCCGGCTGGATTACCACTGGGCCGGAATGCCAGAAGCTCGAAGAACAGTTCGCCGAGCGTGTCGGGGCGCAGCATGCGATTGCGCTGTCATCCGCCACGGGCGCCATGCACATCGCGCTGTTGGCGCTGGGCGTCGGTCCCGGTGATGAAGTGATCACGCCGTCCCAGACCTGGGTCTCCACTGCAAACATGATTTGCCTGCTGGGCGCGACGCCGGTTTTTATCGACGTGGATCGCCACACGCTGATGGTCGATGCCGCACACGTCGAACAGGCCATCACGCCGCGGACCAAAGCCATCATTCCGGTGCATTACGCGGGCGCCGCACTTGATCTCGACCCCCTCTATGCGCTCGCCAACCGGTATGGCCTCGCGCTTATCGAAGACGCTGCCCATGCGGCTGGCACCGAATACAAAGGGCGTCCGGTCGGCACACACGGTACGGCCATCTTCTCTTTTCATGCGATCAAGAACATGACCTGTGCCGAGGGCGCGATGCTCGTCACCGATGACGACGCGCTGGCAACCCGTGTGCGCCAGTTGAAATTCCACGGCCTGGGTGTCGATGCCTATGACCGCCTGACACTGGGGCGCAAGCCGCAGGCCGAGGTCATCGAGCCCGGTTTCAAATATAACCTCGCAGACCTCAACGCCAGTATTGCCCTGGTGCAGTTGCAGCGCCTGAATGCGATCAATGCCAAGCGCCAGATGCTCGCCAATCGCTACCTCGAAAGGCTGGCCAGCAGCGCCGTTTTGCCGCTGGCGCAACCCGGCTACGCGCAGCGTCATGCCTGGCACCTCTTCATTCTGCGTATCGACGCCGAGCGCTGCGGCCTGGACCGCGATGCGTTCATGAAAGCGTTGCAGGCGCACAACATCGGCAGCGGCATTCACTTCATTGCCACTCACCTGCACCGCTATTACCGCCAGCGCTTCCCCGACGTTCATCTGCCGGACACCGAGTGGAATTCGTCGCGCCTCTGTTCTATCCCGCTGTTTCCCGACATGACCCTGGACGATGTCGAGCGGGTCGTGGACGCCATTGAATCAATCGTGGAAGCCCGCCCTTGAAACCCTACCCTGTCCACTGCGTGTCGATCGTCATCCCGGTCTATAACGAACAACAAAGCCTGCCCGAATTGCTGCGGCGCACCGAAGCAGCGTGTGCACGGCTGCGCCATGGCTATGAAATCGTACTGGTCGATGATGGCAGTCGCGACCAGTCCGCCGAGATCCTGCAGCAGGCGGCCGAGCGTGACGGCAGCCCGGTGGTCGCGGTGATCCTGAACCGCAACTACGGCCAGCACGCGGCGATCATGGCCGGTTTCGAGCATTGCAAAGGCGACGTGATCGTCACCCTCGACGCCGACCTGCAGAACCCGCCGGAAGAGATACCGCGCCTCATCGCGCTGGCCGAACAGGGCTACGACGTGGTCGGCACCGTGCGCAACAACCGTCAGGACTCAGCGTGGCGACGCTGGCCGTCGAAACTCATCAACCTCGCCGTCCAGCGCTCGACCGGGGTCGCGATGAGCGACTATGGCTGCATGCTGCGCGCCTACCGACGCACCATCGTTGACGCGATGCTGGCCTGTCGCGAGCGCAGTACCTTCATTCCGATCCTCGCCAACAGCTTCGCCCGGCACACCACCGAAGTGCTGGTCGAGCACGCCGAACGCGAGCACGGCGATTCGAAATACAGCCCCATGCGGCTGATCAACCTGATGTTCGACCTGATCACCTGCATGACCACCACACCCTTGCGACTGCTCAGCATCGTCGGCTTCAGCATGGCGTTTCTGGGCCTTCTGTTCGCCGTGATGCTCATCGTGCTGCGGCTGATCTTCGGCGCGCCGTGGGCCGAGAACGGCACCTTTGTGCTGTTCGCCGTGCTGTTCGTGTTCACCGGCGGGCAGTTCATCGGCATGGGCCTGCTGGGTGAATACCTGGGGCGCATGTACAGCGATGTGCGGGCCCGGCCGCGCTTCTTCATTGAAAAGGTCGTGCGCAGCTCAACCGAGACGACGACCGACCGTGCGGATTCCTCCGCCTCTCCTTATCTGAACAAGGTTGCGCCATGAGCATTAAAGCTGTCGTTTTCGCTTACCACGATATTGGCTGTGTCGGGCTGCAGGCGCTGCTGGAGAGCGGCTATCAAATCGCTGCCGTGTTCACCCACGCCGATGACCCCGCTGAGAAAACCTTCTTCGGCTCGGTCGCTCAACTGTGCGCGCAGCATGACATCCCGGTGCACGCCCCCGAAGACCCGAACCATCCGCTGTGGATCGAGCGCGTCGGCAAGCTGGACCCGGACTTCATCTTTTCCTTCTACTACCGCCAATTGCTCAGCGAGCCTTTGCTGGCCTGCGCCAGAAAAGGTGCCTTCAACCTGCACGGGTCGCTGCTGCCGCGCTATCGTGGTCGGGCACCGGCCAACTGGGTGCTGGTCAACGGCGAACGCGAAACCGGCGTGACCCTGCACCAGATGGTCAAACGTGCGGACGCTGGCCCCATCATGGCGCAGCAACGTGTGCCGATCAGCGCACTGGACACGGCGCTGACCTTGCACGGAAAACTGCGCAAGGCCGCCGCCAATCTGCTCTCTGACGCACTTCCGTTACTGGCGCGGGGCAGATTGCCCGGCACGCCACAGGACGAATCCCAGGCGACCTACTTCGGCCGTCGCACACCGGCCGACGGGCTGATCGACTGGGCACGCCCCGCTGCGCAACTGAACAACCTGATCCGCGCCGTGACCCAGCCCTACCCCGGCGCTTTCTGCCCGGTGGGCGAGCACAAACTGATCGTCTGGAGCGCACGCGTGGAAGAGGCCGACCATGGCCTGGCGCCCGGCACCGTGATCGACTGCGACCCGCTGCGCATTGCCTGTGGCGAGGGCGCGCTGGTGATCGGTGCAGGCCAGCGCGGCGCTGACGGCCTCTACCTGAGTGGCGTGCAACTGGCCCGCGAGTTCGGGCTGGTCCAGGGCTCACGTCTGCAGGGCCAGAACCAGAGCCGTCCGACGCGCCGCACCCGTGTGCTGATTCTGGGCGTCAACGGCTTTATCGGTAATCACCTGTCAGAGCGCTTGCTGCAGGATGACCGCTACGAGATCTATGGCATGGACATCGGCTCGGACGCCATCGAACGTCTGCGCACCAAGCCCAACTTTCACTTCATCGAAGGCGACATCAGCATCCACACCGAGTGGATCGAGTACCACATCAAGAAATGCGACGTGGTTCTGCCGCTAGTGGCGATTGCGACGCCCATCGAATACACGCGCAATCCGCTGCGGGTGTTCGAGCTGGATTTCGAAGAAAACCTGAAGATCGTTCGCTACTGCGTGAAGTACAACAAGCGAGTGATTTTCCCGTCCACCTCCGAGGTGTACGGCATGTGCCAGGACGCCAGTTTCAGCGAGGACACGTCGAACCTGGTGGTCGGCCCGATCAACAAGCAGCGCTGGATCTATTCGGTGTCCAAGCAATTGCTGGACCGGGTGATCTGGGCGTACGGCCAGAAAGGCCTGCAGTTCACGCTGTTCCGCCCGTTCAACTGGATGGGCCCGCGTCTGGACCGTCTGGACTCAGCACGCATCGGCAGCTCGCGCGCCATCACTCAGTTGATCCTGCATCTGGTGGAAGGCACACCGATCCGGCTGGTGGACGGCGGCGCGCAGAAGCGCTGCTTTACGGACGTGGTCGATGGCATCGAAGCCCTGGCGCGCATCATCGAAAACCGTGGTGAGCGCTGCAACGGGCAAATCATCAACATCGGCAACCCGGACAACGAAGCCAGCATCCGGCAATTGGGCGAAGAGCTGCTGCGCCAGTTCGAAGCGCACCCGTTGCGCTCCAACTTCCCGCCGTTCGCGGGGTTTCGTGAAGTGGAAAGCCAATCCTTTTATGGCAAGGGCTATCAGGACGTGAGCCATCGCAAACCCTGTGTCGACAATGCCAAACGACTGCTGGACTGGACGCCCACCATCGAGCTGAGCGAAACCATCGGCAAGACGCTGGATTTCTTTCTGCGCGAAGCTATGGCTGAAAAAGCGGATCAGCGCTGATGCAGGCAGGCCTGAGAATCGACGTCGACACTTACCGTGGCACCCGTGAAGGCGTGCCGCGTTTGCTGGACATGCTGGAAGAGGCGCAGGTCAAGGCGACGTTCTTTTTCAGCGTCGGCCCGGACAACATGGGTCGCCATGTGTGGCGGCTGATCCGGCCGCAATTCCTGTGGAAGATGCTTCGTTCTCGGGCTGCCAGCCTTTACGGCTGGGACATTCTGCTGGCGGGCACCGCCTGGCCGGGCAAACCCATCGGTCGCGACCTCGGCCCGTTGATGCGCCGCGCTCTGGACGCAGGCCATGAAGTGGGCCTGCATGCCTGGGACCATCATGGCTGGCAGGCCAATGCCGGGCATTGGAACCCGGCGCGGCTGCACGCGCAGATGCGCCGGGGTGTCGATTGCCTGAGCGACATTCTGGGCGAGCCGGTGACCTGTTCGGCAGCGGCTGGCTGGCGTGCCGATGAACGTGTGGTGCAGGCCAAGCAATCGTTCGGATTTCGCTACAACAGTGATTGCCGGGGGCACTCGATATTTCGTCCGACCCTGGCTGATGGCACGCCAGGCGCCCCACAGATTCCGGTGGACATGCCAACCTTTGACGAGGTGGTCGGCCCGCACCTGGAGGCGCAAGCGTTCAACCGTTTCATTCTCAGACGTTTCAAGCCTGACCAACTGAATGTGTATACCTTGCACGCCGAAGTCGAAGGCATCGTCATGGCTGACGACTTCAGACAATTGCTGGCACTGGCAAATGCTCAGGGCATCCGCTTCCAGCCACTGGGCAACCTGTTGCCGGACGACCTTGAGCACCTGCCAGCAGGTCAAGTGGTGCGCGGCACGCTTGCCGGACGCGAAGGCTGGCTCGGGGTGCAGCAATGACGGCAAGCCGTAATCGCGACATTGCACTGCTGTTGCTGGCGTTCGTGGTCGCCTATCTGCTGCCGCTCGGCTCACACGGGCTGTGGATTCCGGACGAGACGCGCTACGCGCAGATCAGTCAGGAAATGCTCCACAGCGGGCAATGGACCGCGCCGTATTTCATGGGTGTCCGGTACTTCGAAAAGCCTGCAGCCGGTTACTGGTTGATCGCCGCTGGCCAGGCACTGTTTGGCGAAAATCTGTTTGGCGTGCGAATCGCCTCGGCGCTGAGCACCGGCCTGAGCGCCCTGCTGGCCTACCTGATCGCTGCCCGGATATGGAACGAGCCGCGCAAAAGCTTTGCCAGCGCGTTGTTGTTCATGAGCTTCGGCTTCGTTGCAGGCCAGGCCGGTTATTGCAATCTCGACCCGCAATTCACCTTGTGGGTCAACCTGTCGCTGGTCGCGTTCTGGTTCGCCATTCACCACCAAGGCCGTGCGCGACTGGCTGCCTGGGCTGCGCTTGGTCTGGCCTGCGGCATGGGCTTCATGACCAAGGGCTTTCTGGCCTGGGCGTTGCCGGTGCTGATCACTGTGCCCTACATGCTGTGGCAGAAACGTTTTGTCGAGTTGATCCGTTACGGGTTGCTCGCGGTCATCGTCGCCATAGGTGTGTGCCTGCCCTGGGTGCTGACGGTCCACGCACAGGAGCCCGATTACTGGCGTTTTTTCTTCTGGCACGAGCATGTGCGCCGCTTCGCAGGTGAAGACGCGCAGCACGCCCAGCCCGTGTGGTTCTACCTGCCGACGCTGATTGCCGCCAGCCTGCCGTGGGCGCTGTTGCTGCCTGTGACGTTCAAACAGGCGTGGCAGCAACGGCACCAACCCGCTATCGGTTTCCTGCTGATGTGGACGCTGCTGCCGTTGGCGTTTCTGAGCCTGAGCCGGGGCAAACTGCCGACCTACATTCTGCCCTGCCTGTTGCCACTGGCCCTGCTGATGGCAAACGCGCTGGTCGAACGGCTCAAGCACGGCCAGGTCACAGCGCTACGCCTCAATGGCGGGTTCAATGCCATAGTCGCGCTCGTCGGCCTTCTGGTGTTGTTGTACCTGCAGTGGAAGAACCCGGTCTACGACCACGAACCCATCCATCTGCTGCTGGCCATCGGTGTGCTGACGGTCTGGATGCTGACCAATGTGCTGCAAGCTCTGCGTCCTCTGTCGGCCTGGGCGATGCCGGCTGCAGGCAGTCTGCTGCTGGTGGCGCTGCTGCCCGCAGCGCTGCCGTACACCCTGGTTTATGACAAAACGCCCGACCAATTCGTGGCCCGACATTTCTCTGAGCTGGCGGCCAGCCAGTCGCTGTTGAGCAACGACCTGGGAGCGGCTTCAGCGCTGGCCTGGCGGTTGAAGCGCTCGGACATTGCCTTCTTCAACACCGTGGGCGAATTGAAATACGGCCTCGACTATCCGGATGCCCGTCAGCGGAAAGTCGATCTGAAAGACATTGATACCTGGATGACCGAAGCCCGGTACAAGGGCCAGGTCGCGGTGATCATGCGCGGCGACGGCAAAGAGGAACTGCGCGAACTCGGTGCGCTGCCCAAAGGCGGCAAGCGTTACGAAGAAGGCGATCTGGTCATCGTGATCTACGGGCAGTCGGAATCATGACCTGGCTTTTGCTGCTCACCGCGTGTGCGCTGACCTGCCTGGGCCAGATCGCACAGAAACTTGCCGTGGAGGGCTGGCGTGGTCATTTCCCGGGCCTGTTGGCCGCCGCGCGTTCGGCCTGGCTGTGGCTCGCGATGGCGTGTCTGGGCCTGGGGTTGCTGGTCTGGCTGATGGTGTTGCAGCGCCTGGACGTTGGCATCGCGTATCCCATGCTGGGCCTGAATTTCGTACTGATCACCCTGACCGGACGCTACCTGTTCAATGAGCCGGTCGACCGTCGGCACTGGCTGGGCGTGGCGCTGATTCTGGCGGGCGTCGTTCTGTTGGGACGTCAGGCATGAGCCGCCCCGGCGTGACGCTGGCGCTTGGCAGTGTGGCGCTGGTCAGCCTCGCGCAACTGGGCATGCGCTGGAGCATGAGCCGTCTGCCCTCGCCCACGCAGTTGCTCGAATACCCGGCTGTCACCTCGATCGATTTCAAGGCCCTGGCCGTCATCGGCATCGCAATCGGCGCCTACGCCCTGTCGATGCTGTTGTGGCTGCTGGCCCTGCGCAGCCTGTCCCTGAGCCGCGCCTACTCCTTGCTGAGCATCAGCTACGGGCTGGTGTACGTACTGGCCGCTGGCCTGCCGTTTTTCCACGAGACGTTCACGGTTTCGAAAACTGTGGGTGTCATCCTCATCGTGATGGGGGTTCTGAGCATCAACCTTCGGCGCGTCTCTCGCATCTCTCTTCAGGGTTCTTCCCATGAAAATCAGCGTTTTCGGTAGCGGATATGTAGGTCTGGTACAAGCAGCCGTGCTTGCCGAAGTCGGCCACGACGTCGTGTGCATGGACATCGATAAGGCCAAGGTCGAACAACTGAGCCAGGGACAGGTGCACATCTTCGAACCCGGCCTTGCCAATCTGGTACGGGAAAACCTGGACCATAACCGGCTGGTTTTCACCAGTGACGAGCAAATGGCCGTCGAACATGCCGAGGTGCTGTTCATCGCCGTCGGCACGCCGTCCTGCGAGGATGGGTCGGCGGACATGCGCAGCTTCTTCGCCGTGGGCGAGAGCATTGCCCGACACCGCAGCAAGCCGCTGATCATCGTAGAAAAATCCACGGTGCCGGTGGGCAGTGGCGATGCGCTGCGAGCGCACATCGACAAGGCCTTGCGTCAGGCTGGACGCCTGCTGCAGTTCGATATCGTTTCCAACCCCGAATTTCTCAAGGAAGGCTCGGCCGTGAAGGATTGCCGCCGCCCGGACCGCATTGTCATCGGCTGCGAAAACGAAGCGGTCAGAAAGGTCATGCGCGAGTTGTATGCACCGTTCAACCGCAACCACGACCGCATCATGTTCATGGACCTGCGCAGCGCCGAACTCACCAAATACGCCGCCAACTGCATGCTGGCGACCAAAATCAGCTTCATCAACCAGATTGCCGAACTGGCCGAGCACCTGGGTGCGGACGTCGAAGCGGTCCGACTGGGCATCGGTGCCGACTCACGCATCGGTTACGACTTCATCTACCCCGGCTGTGGCTACGGCGGCTCATGCTTTGGCAAGGACATCCGCGCGCTGATCCACAGCGCCCGCGAGGCCCATTGCTCCAACGACCTGCTGTCGGTCGTCGAGGCTATCAACGAGCGGCAGAAGAACAAGCTGTTCGAGCGGGTCAACGCATTCTACAAAGGTGATCTGCGCGGCAAGACCTTCGCCTTGTGGGGCCTGGCGTTCAAACCCAACACCGACGACATGCGTGACGCGCCCAGCAGAGTGTTGATGGAAGCCTTGTGGGCGGCGGGAGCAACCGTTCGCGCGTTCGACCCCGAGGCCATGCAGGAAACCCAGCGGATCTACGGCTATCGCAAGGATCTGGTGCTGATGGGCACGCCGGAATCCACTCTGGACGACGCCGACGCCCTGATCATCTGCACCGAGTGGCAGCAGTTCAAGGCACCGGATTTCGACCTGATCCAGCAACGGCTCGGCGCCCCGGTGATCTTCGACGGACGCAACCTGTACGACACCGAACGCCTGTCAAAAAGCGGCTTTCACTATTTCCCCATCGGCCGTGGCGAGTCGTGCGAGCTGCCGATTCCGCAGAAGCAATGGACAGCGGTGCAACCGGTCGTCAATCGCCAGACAATCTGACCTCAGCTGCCAGGCGTTGAGCGGTCGTAGCTGACGAAATAGTAGCTGCGACTGCCGACTTTCACGTGCTGGATGGCCTTGAGCGGCGGCGCAGGTTCGCTCGTGCGCTCCATGATCGCCACATTATGCGGATCGCTCATCAGGAAACGGTTGACGCTTGCGTCGCTGTCGTAGGCATCCAGCACGGTGTGCACGTAAAACGCGCTGGCACCCGACAACCGCTCGCTGGGCTGAAACAGGGCCACTTGATGCCCCTGAGCCTGCAGCGCCTGAACGGTCGTGGCCAGCGGCACGAACGAGAAATGCCGGTCTTCCCGAGGCATCAGCCACACCGCCGCCGACAGGTAGGCCGTGACGGTCAGCGCGATACCTGTGGTCATCAGCGCGCGTTGGTGGCGTACCGCAAACTCTGCAATCGCCGAGCTTCGGGAACGCGCCTTGAGCCGTTCGCCCAGCACCGCTGCGTACTCTGCTGCAATCACCGCAGCGGCAGGTGCTGAAGACATCAGGTAGACCATGCGCTTGCTGGACGCCAAGGTCAGCAGCACAAACTGCGCGACCAGCCAGAGGCTGAAGAACAGCAGATACCGGTTGGCGAGCAGTTGTTTGCGAAAGTGCCAAAGCCCCAGATACACCAGCAGGTTCCAGGGCATGAACGCTTCAGGCAGTTTGGCGAGGTAGTAATAGAAAGGCTCATAGTGTCCCGCCTCCCGGAATGAACCGTCGAAGCGACCGACGCTGTTGGTCCACAGCACATCCTTGAGCGACTGCACACCGCCCTGTCCGTACAGGAAATACAGCCAGACCATCAGCGGTATCAAGCCCAGCAGGGTAAACGCCGCCGGACGCAGCCAGTCCGCGATGACCAACCGTCGCTGCTGCACCGTTTCGCAGAGCAGCCAGGCGAAAATCACCACACCCGGCAGCGCCAGCCCGAGCACACCCTTGCTCAGTGTCGAGATGGCGATACCCAGCGTGAACAACCACCAGGACCACGTTGTTCGAGGAGCCGACGGCGCTCGATTGACCGCATGGACATACATCAGCAAGGCCATGGTCACGCCCAGCGCCAAAAGCGCGTCTTCACCGACCTGACGCGAATTGCCCCAGAAGCTGGCCAGCGTTGCCAGCATGAACGCGGCCAGCCAGGCGACTGGCACCGGACGCCCCATGCGCTTGAGCATCGCGTACAGCAACAGCACGCTGAACAACCCCGCGAACGCCGAAGCCAACCGCACCGCCCAGGGCGTGGCCCCGAACACCCGTATCGCGCTGGCATCGAGCCAGACACTCAGCGGCGGCTTCTCCAGAAACGGCTGGCGGCTCAAGGTCGGCGTGACCCAGTTGTCTGTCAACTGCATCTCCATGGCGATACCCGCCACGCGCGGCTCCGTCGAGCTCTGCAATTGATGATTACCCAGTGCAAAGAAGAACAGCAGGACGCTCAGCATCAACAACCACAGCGTGCGAGAAGCCAGCATTGCAGCGATCCGGTAAGCAAGGAGGGCTCGCAGTATAGGCACGCGGATATGCGCGGCTCATGAAACAAAGCGTCTTGTTCAGGTGTGTCGCGCGTCTTCGAAGGTGCCTTTGGAGCGAATTCCGAAACAGTCGATTGCCCCTTGAAACATTTCCTGGGAACTGTCGAAATGCTCCACCGAATCGTCTGCTTCAGGGCTCGACCTGTTGGCGGGCGGGCGGTGTCTTAGGAGCCCCGGCCGGCATGGCAGAAGACACTTACTCACGCTATATCCGCTTTCACACCCCGGACATCAGGCTCAGCCATCGCGAGCAGTCGGCGATGACTGCCGAGGAGCTGGCAGCCGCGCGCAGCCACGCGTTCATGCAGCGCTCCGACTGGCTGACGCTGCTGTTCGTGCCCTTTCTGCTTGGCGCGGCGTTGCCGCCGTTCATTTACCTGTTGGGCGGACTTATCTACACGCGTTGGTTTGCCTCAGGTCCTGATGTTGATGAAGCCCTTTATGCCCACTTGGGCTGGACAGGGGTCGCCAGCGGGCTCCTCATCCTGTGCTGGTCGCTTTACCGAATCGTGCGCGCCAGATACGACGTGAAGGTGTGCTACTGGAAAACCATGCCGGATCAAGGACGGGTGGACGTGGAAAGCCACACGCTGACCGGTGCGCTCAATCTGTGGTCGTATTGCTTCGATCCGGATTGCAGCACGATGGACCGTTGGGTGGACGGGAAACTCAAGTCAGTGCCAGACAGCGGAGTCTCGCAATGGCTGCTGGCACGCACCATCACGGGCGAGTGGCTGGTACTGCGACACGCCATAGAAGGTGCCATGTCCATTATGCGAGAGCCCGAAAAACCGGCAATAGCCCTTCAACTACAACCCACTGAACACCTCGCCCTTGCCTTCGCACCTCAGACCAACCTGTGCCTGGGCAAGCGCTTCTCCGGTAACCCACTGCCTGTTGCACAGACCAGTCTCTGGCTGAGTCATGCGGAAACACAGCATCTGAGCGAAATCGCTCATCACTGGCAATTTTTCTACCCGCAGCGCTATGGCGTGGTGAGTCAGGAAGATGCCAGGTGGGTCGATGAACTGGTCCAGAAGACCCAATGCAGCATCCCGTCGATTGCCAGCAAGGACGCAGGTTGACGCAACGTCCAGCGGTCCAGGCTGGACGATGAGCCGAATAGCTCGCACGATCGGCTCATTTTCTATTCGGCTCAGACACAGGCACATGCCCGGCGGCGGTCGCAGCACGCGTTATCAGGTCAACCGGCCTTGACGATCAAGAATTCCTGGATCCGTCCGAAAGCCTTTCAACCCCCCGCCTTGCCTCCCTGCCCATGGAAAGGATTCCAGATGAATTACACCGCCATATTCGGCCCAGCCTTGAACATGCTTATCTGGCTGGTTCCGGCCGTGCTGTTCGTCGCGTTCCTGAAGTCGCCCTGGGCGAAAGGGCAGATCGGTGAGTTCTGGATACGTCTGTTCACATACTGGAAGCTGGATAGAGCGGCCTATCGTCGTCTGCACAACGTCACGCTGGACACGGCCGATGGCACGACGCAGATCGACCATGTGTTCATCTCGCCTTTCGGCATTTTCGTGCTGGAAACCAAAAACATGAGCGGCTGGATCTTCGGCGGCGAGAAACAGCCGCAGTGGACGCAGAAAATCTATCGTCGTACTTACAAGTTCCAGAACCCGCTCAGGCAGAATTACAAACACCTGAAAGCGCTTGAGGCGACATTGGGCGTCAGCCTGGAGCATCTTCACTCCGTGGTCAGCTTCGTCGGCGAAAGCACGTTCAAGACACCGATGCCCGCCAACGTGACGCAAGGCATTGGCTACATTCCTTACATCCGCTCCTTTCAGCAGCCGGTATTCAGCGACGCGCAGGTCGACGCCCTGATGCAGACCTTACTGAGCAGCAGGCGAGCGACCCATCGTGAGCACGTGCAGAACCTCAAGCGCCGCCTATGATCGTTTCAGTGCCGTCAATCACCCACAAACCAGCCGCATGCATCATCAAATGTGGCTTACTGGCAGTCATCGCCATCCAATCAGGGATTTCTTCCCTACCCTCGCGGTCTTTTAACGCATGACGAATTCGCGCTCTGCTTACATACCTTCCTGGCTTCGCCCTGTTCTGCGTCCCTTGCTGGATCCGTATCGCCGTTATCGAAATGCGCGACTGATCCACGCGGCGCGGATTTCGGTGGGTTTGCTGGTGACCATTCTGCTGACCACCGGGCTCAATCTGCCCCATGGCGAGTGGGCGTCGGTAACGATGCTGATCGTGATTGGCGGTCTGCAGCACCACGGCAACATCGGCAAGAAATCCGTCGAGCGCGCCTACGGGACGCTGATCGGTGCGGGGCTGGGCCTGATGGTTGTGGTGCAGCAGGGTTATCTGGAAATACCGCTGCTGACTTACGCGATCATGTCGGTACTGTGCGGTTTCTTTGCCTATCACGCTATCGGCAAGGGCGGTTATACCGCGCTGTTGTCGGCCATCACGCTGTTCATCGTCGCGGGCCATGGCTACAACCCGATCAGCGACGGGCTGTGGCGCACCGTGGATATCCTGATCGGTATTGCCCTGGCGCTGGCGTTCTCCTTTGCCCTGCCGCTGTACGCTGTGTTTTCGTGGCGCTACAACCTGGCCAGCGGTCTGCGTGATTGCGCCAAGGTTTACGGACGGATCGTGCAGGGCCAGCCGGTGACGGCCGATGAGCATTTGAAGCTCACCGCCAAGCTCAATGGCACGATGCTGCAACTGCGCTCGCTGCTGCCGTCGGTGTCCAAGGAAGTGAAGATGTCCATGGTCGAGCTGGACGCCATTCAGGGACACTTCCGCATGTGCCTGAGCACGCTGGAAATCCTTGCCAACATTCGCCCGGCCAATCTGGACCAGATAGCGGGAGAGTCGTTGAAGGCATCGCTGGATACCGAGTACCGGCAGGTCCGTCGTCAGTTGATCGGCATGGCCCGAGCGCTGCAGACCGGCGCGACCGACCGGCTGGCGCGCTCTTCGGAGGCGAACCCTGCGAAGCCCGAAGTGCCCGCAGAGTTGGTGGGCTATCAACTGATGACCCAACAACTGGCGCACAACCTGGACGGTTTGCAGGCGCGTCTGGCCAAGACTGCGAGACGCTGGAAGTTCTGATACAACGCTGACTCACTGCAAACTTACGGCTGTGGGAGGCCTCCCGCAAAAAGTGTTTCGTCAGTAGCCTATGTTTTTGATGGAGAGTCCCGTGTCCACTTCCCACCCGCCCGTGCTGGACGAAATCGACCGCAAGCTGATCGCGGCCCTGCAGATCAATGCCCGCGAAAGTGTCGCGACACTGGCCCGCCAGCTCGGCATTGCGCGGACCACGGTCACGTCGCGTCTGGCCCGTCTGGAGAGCACCAAAGTGATCACCGGCTACGGCGTACGTCTCGGCCAGCGTGTGGTCGATGGCGGTTTGCAGGCGTATGTCGGCATCACTGTGCAACCGCGTTCGGGCAAGGAAGTGCTGCGTCGGCTGAGTGTGCTGGCGCAGGTGCAGCAGCTGTGCGCGGTCAGCGGCGAGTTCGATTACGTGGCCTGGCTGCGCACCGACTCACCCGAGCAGCTGGACGAACTGCTGGACCTGATTGGCAGCGTGGATGGCGTGGAAAAGACCACCACCTCGATCATCCTCAGCAGCAAGATCGACCGGGGCCAACCGGTCTGATTCTGATCAAAATGACACAAGCCCACTCAAAATAACGTCCATCTTCGTCACTTTGCACAAACAAACATCATATCGACGACACTTTGCGTCTTATTAACGTGCACGCGCTTATCTAGACTGTTGTTTTTCGCCGTTGCCCACCAAGGTCAGTCATGAAAAACAACCGTCACCCCGCCAACGGCAAGAAGCCGATCACAATGTTTGGTCCCGATTTTCCGTTTGCCTTCGATGAGTGGATCGAGCACCCGAAAGGTCTGGGCAGCATCCCCAAGGAACAGCATGGCGCGGAAGTGGCGATCATCGGTGCCGGTATCGCCGGGCTGGTAGCGGCTTACGAACTGATGAAGATGGGCCTGAAACCGGTGGTCTACGAAGCGTCCAAGATGGGCGGACGGCTCCGCTCGCAAGAGTTCGAAGGCGCCAAGGGCATCGTCGCAGAGCTGGGCGGCATGCGCTTTCCGGTGTCATCGACAGCCTTCTTTCATTACGTCGACAAGCTGGGCCTTGAGTCCAGACCCTTCCCCAACCCGCTGACGGCGGCCTCGGGCAGTACGGTCATCGACCTGGAAGGCACCACCTATTACGCACAGATGCTGTCGGACTTGCCCGCGCTGTTTCAGGAAGTCGCCGACGCCTGGGCCGACGCGCTGGAAAGCGGCTCGCAGTTTGCCGACATTCAGCAGGCGATTCGTGACCGCGATGTGCCGCGCCTCAAGGAGCTGTGGAACAAGCTCGTCCCGCTGTGGGACGACCGCACGTTCTATGACTTCGTCGCGACGTCCAAAGCGTTCGCCAAACTCTCGTTCTACCACCGCGAAGTGTTCGGCCAGGTCGGTTTCGGCACCGGCGGCTGGGACTCGGACTTCCCCAACTCGATGCTGGAAATCTTTCGCGTGGTCATGACCAACTGCGATGAACACCAGCACCTGATTGTCGGCGGCGTGCAGCAGGTGCCGGTCGGCCTGTGGAGTCACGTGCCCGACCACTGCGAGCACTGGCCCAAAGGCACCAGCCTGTCCTCCCTGCACCGCGGCGCTCCCCGTCCCGGCGTGAAGCGCATCGCCCGTAGCGAAGATGGCAACCTGACGGTGACCGACAATTGGGGCGATACCCGCCAGTACGCTGCCGTGCTGACCACTTGCCAGAGCTGGCTGCTGACCACCCAGATTGAATGCGAGGAAACGCTGTTCTCGCAAAAGATGTGGATGGCGCTGGACCGCACGCGCTACATGCAGTCGTCGAAAACTTTCGTGATGGTCGATCGCCCTTTCTGGAAAGACAAGGACCCGGAAACCGGCCGCGACCTGATGAGCATGACCCTCACCGATCGTCTGACCCGTGGCACCTACCTCTTCGACAACGGCGACGACAAGCCGGGGGTGATCTGCCTGTCGTATTCGTGGATGAGCGACGCGCTGAAAATGCTGCCGCAGCCCATCGACAAGCGCGTGAAGCTGGCACTGGACGCCTTGAAAAAGATCTACCCGAAGGTCGACATCGCGGCGCGCATCATCGGCGACCCGATCACCGTTTCGTGGGAAGCCGACCCGCACTTCCTCGGCGCGTTCAAGGGTGCGCTGCCCGGCCATTACCGCTATAACCAGCGCATGTACGCACACTTCATGCAGCAGGACATGCCCGCCGAACAGCGCGGCATGTTCATCGCTGGTGACGACGTGTCCTGGACGCCTGCCTGGGTGGAAGGCGCGGTACAGACGTCGCTGAATGCGGTGTGGGGCATCATGAATCACTTTGGCGGCAAGACTCACGCCGAAAACCCCGGCCCCGGCGACGTGTTCAATGACATCGGCCCAATTGCACTAGCCGACTGACAGAAGGAAATCCTCATGCGTGTCGCGTTGTATCAATGCGAGCCCTTGCCGCTGAACGTCAGCGGCAACCTGATTCGGCTGGAACGTCAGGCACAGGCCGCGGCCGCGCAAGGTGCGCAGGTGCTGGTCTGCCCGGAGATGTTTCTGACCGGCTACAACATCGGCGCCAAGGCCTGCGCCGAGCTGGCGCAAGCGCAGGACGGACCTACCGCGACGCGCATTGCAGAGATTGCCCGTCAGTACGGGATTGCGATTCTGTACGGCTATCCGGAGCGCAGCGCCGAACAGCGGATCTACAACGCCGTGCAGTTGATCGACAGTCAGGGCGACCGGGTGGGCAACTACCGCAAGACGCACCTGTTCAGCGATCTCGACAAGTCGATGTTCAGCGCAGGAGCGGATCTTTGTCCGGTGATCGAGCTGAACGGCTGGCGACTCGGGATGCTGATCTGTTACGACGTGGAATTCCCGGAAAATACCCGCCGTCTGGCGATCGCCGGTGCCGAGCTGATTCTGGTGCCAACCGCAAACATGGCCCCCTTCGATTTCGTCTGCGACGTGACCGTGCGGGCACGAGCGTTCGAAAATCATTGTTACGTGGTGTACGCCAATTACTGCGGCAGCGAGGGCGAGATTCGCTATTGCGGCCTGAGCAGCGTCTGCGCACCGGACGGCAGCCGCCCTGCGTTGGCAGGGCAGGACGAGGCGTTGCTGATCGCCGAGCTGGACCGGGCGCAGTTGACGCAGGCCAGATTGGTGAATGACTACTTCAAGGATCGCAGGCCGGATTTGTACTCACCCCGCTAAGCTCGCACCAATCGTTCCCACGCCTGCGCTCGTCGTTATACACAAGTCCTAAAGACGCGCAAAACAGGACAGAAACGAAAGTACCTAGCTGAATGCATACCCCGTGGGAGGCGGCTTGCCGGCGATGGCGTCAGTTCAGTCACTGATAGGTCGCGTCAGAAAAAGCATCGCCGGCAAGCCGCCTCTTATCAAACATAAAATAACCCATTGTTTTTGCTCTTAAAACTCAAGCCGCTTTGACCAGTTGCAATCCCAGCTTACGAGCCTTGCGCTCTAGGGCGC
>Ga0265798_10001517_pt1 | contig 36087 bp, 40 predicted proteins | sample P3T30metagenome_FD_192430 | JGI IMG/M metagenome (GOLD analysis project Ga0265798, IMG submission 192430) | Plant litter microbial communities from East Loma Ridge, Irvine, California - P3 T30 | ecosystem: Environmental > Terrestrial > Plant litter > Unclassified | place: USA: California...
TTTATCTCAACGAAAGTAGACTCAGGACTGATGAGATGCTGATGTCTCATATAATTGAGTCCTCCATCTCCTTGTTCACCATTGTACATTCCATATCCTGGAGCCATTTCCCAAACCTGTCCCGTGGGCGCCTACTTCCCCATCGTTCTTCCCGCGCAATCACTCCTCATATCCTCCTTCAGCTGTCGCTACGAAGCTTGACCATGCTTCGAATCGTATCAACGAGTATTATCCCAACTTTTGTGCCGCAGAAGACACAGTTAGGATAATTCATGTCCATCTCCACCTTCCTTGGCCTGATATCGATTGTAGAGTGTTGTGGCAGATCGCGAATATGCGCCCTCATCTTTTCACAGTAACCCAAGCATTGATCGACCTCGAATATTACGGAGAGTACGTCCAGTCGCGGAAAGTGCGCTTGCCAACTCGTCTCGTGCTTTTGTCCGGATTCAAAAGGACGCAGCAGGACCAGGCACTCGTTGTAGAAGATTCCGCGCCGTTTCTGCATTTGCGATGGCGAATGGGCAAGTATTGCTAAGGTACTAGTTGCGAAGGCAACCGACGCTACTATCCTTACTTAGAGACTCCGAATGAGATGTCCGAACGCGAAGGGTGGGTAACGGAATATGTACTCGCCGGCTCCGTACCCAAGTCTGTGCGGATCATAGCCGTAAGAGCGCTCGACGATGAAGGTGTTCGAACTGTTGTACCCCTCGCGGGCGAGGGCGCGAATGACGTGATTCGTACGAATCAGGCCCTCAAGGTTCGTGACGTCTGTGTCTGCGACATTTTAGTGGTTGAGAACGGTAATGGGCTCGATGTGCACAAGAGCAAAGCGCAAAATGTGAAGTTTGAGTTCGTTCGGAAGGTCATCGTAACCGAGCCGGTCCTTCTCTGGCGGCTGTTGAGTCTTTTTTTTCATGTTGGAGGAGATTCAGGTGGAGTGGAGAGCGCGGGAGGGGCTTACTTACAACCAGTCTGCGGTCTGCAACAAGAGTTCGGTCACGTGATTTTGCGCTAATGCACGGTCGCGCCTTCGCAAATAATCCGCCTCACACGATCTCGCGTCCAGCTCAACGTCCGAACTGTCAACGGCGCGTTACGCGATGTCGAGCCTCCACGCTTCCTTTGCTTGCTGGGATCGTCTGCCCACAGAGCTGCAACTCGCCGTCCTCGAATGTTTGCTCACTGGCACGCAGCCGCTATTGCGCGTTAGGAGTTTAACAAGCATCGTAGAAGATGAGCTGTCCAACATCATCAGTACAAGGAATCATCACCTGATCAACCTAGCGATGGAAGCATGTGAGTATCCCCCGACCCTACGAAGATGCTCGTTTTGGTATCAACCTTCAGGACACACTGAACGTCAAAGTCGTTGACCTAAAAATCTAAGAGCACCTTCGAATCGCGCGCTATGCTAACTCAAGGTCCCAGACTACAAAAGCAACATCTTTTTGATCACACACTCGGCACATCATTCCTACGATGCCGCCATGATTCTTCCGCCCCGGAAGTACTGCAGGATGATCCGCAACCTGGTCGTGGAACTCAGAACCCCACTGCCAGAGGACTGGGAGCCCCAGCCTAGCTTGTCAGCACGGCATGCACTCACCTTCCTGTTCGCCCCACTCGGAGAACAATCAGGGCAGACCCCTTATTCTGGATCCGAGTACTCGGCGGTCTCGTCCGCTTTGCAGAAACGAAGAGCCTGGCAATATCGATTCAACAACGTTCGCAGGCTCGGCCTTCTCGTCCGCATTGAAGCTCCATCTACGTTCATCCATAATTCGGATTTCTCATCCTTTGGAAAGTCTTCGCCCAGCCTCCAACGACATTATCACTGTTATCGGGATCAAATGGATGTGGCGGTGGCGGCGCTCAAGTACGGGCCTGCACAGATCAAACCGAGACACTCTATGGTGGTGGTGAAATGTGAGGGATGCAGAAAGGATGAAAGGATTCGCGATCTACAGTCAAGGGACTCACTGTGGATATGCCCTTGTGAGGAGCGGTTCGAGGCAGTATTGAATGTACTGTTAGAGAAGGAAACCACAGCGGATACTTAAAGCCTTTGACACAAGGCTACTAACAATGAGGACCGGAAGAGGGAATCAACCTGGGGTCAGATGAGCAGTTTCAAAGGGAGCTAACGCTTTCAAGGAGTAGGCCCTGGATGAAGCCTGTCTAGAGTACCCATCATCGAAGTCACATAGGTTACTAATTTGCATAAAGCGTCTATGACGTGAAGTACTGTCAAAGCAGTAAGCTCCTCCATTGACTATTTTCCAATCGCGTCTAGCCCTCCAGGGTGCCCTCGATATCCTCACATCTCTTACTGCTGGAAACATCTAATGCTACTCTTGCCACGAACTCGACCTTAGCTACCACTCTTTTGTCTTGTAGTCTTGTGTCAGTCCCGGCGGGATGTCTTAAGATCCGGCACTCTCACTCTTCTTTGGTGCCATCATGGCCGTCAGCTTCTCCTTCACACTTGCCAACCCCACAGACGCAGGAGCCTCCCCATCGTACTTGAAAGATACGCCCACCGAAACCTCTTTCGCCTTGAGCGTGATGTACGCCCCCTCCAGCTGTTGGGGCATGATGCAAAATTTCGGCGACATGGTATACTTTGGCTCAATGCTAGGCGCAAAGATATTCTGATCGAGGACGATGCTAAGCTGAATGGTCTGGAGGTTCTTGAACTTTGATTGCCAGTCTGCATCGCGTGTGATGGAGACCTTCGACGTGGCGTTCGGCTGAAGAAGGAACCTCCATCCTTGGGCTTTGTCGACCATGCTTTCCGGAGATGTGAGTATGGAGCTGTATGCCACCTCAATATATAGGTGTCGAATGTTGTGCATTTGGGCGAAGTTTGGGTGCCGCAGCGCTGTGATTATCTGAAACTTTTCGAGCGCCTCGATTATCTTTGGATCTACGGGCGCATCCTGCTCGTATTGGATGGTTGTGCGTAGCATGAACACATTGGATTGGTAGAACTGTGTTTGAGCCAGGTCTGCCAGGTCTGCCAGGTGCCGATTACCCGTTAGTATGCAGACGATCAGCTACCTGGTTGCTCCGCCCTGATACATATCCTTGATCGGATCAGATGCGGTGAGAAGGTAGGACAGCACCTCGAGTTGAAGTTCTGACGGAAGATCGGACCCACGGCGGAAGGAGAGTAGTGGCCCTGACATGTTGCTGGATTCCAGCGTGGAATAAGTCGGAGATATTCTTGTGGAGGGCGGAGATATGAGTGGGTGAGATGTAGAGGTCGGGGTGAGACGTAGAGGCCGGGGTGAGACGTAGAGTCGGGGTGAGACGTAGAGGTCGGGGTGACATGTAGAGGTCGATGCTGAAGAGCCCTGGACTGGATGTGAGTGCTTAAGCAGAAAGGGAACTGGGAGCCAGGCAGCGATGAGAGTGTGATAACACGAAGCTCACGGACCATAAAAGTGACGCACTGCTGCCTACTTCGGGGATACTCACGGGGTGAGCAGTATTCACCTCCTCCTGCTCCCTTTTCTCTGCACGTTCTCTCAACTTCACCACGATCGATTGCAGACTCAGGCTCGACACACGTCACGACCGACTTCGCCACCACTAGCACCGCATCATCATCTCTCTCAGGTCGATAGGAAGAATCACAGCAGTAGACACAATGGATAGCAAGAACGACAACGACTTGATCGCAGGCCTCTCCAAATTCGCACCAAAGACTTTCGCGAAAGGCTGGAGCAAGCTTCCCGATGAACTCGAGCTCGAGGTCCTCCATCACTGTCTCCCTACTCAAAGCAACCTGAAAGAAAGCTTCTTCCCAGGCGTATGTTGTTGGAAGCTCGCCGATCAGCCCAAACCAGAATTCAACACAGAGCTGCTTCCATGTTTGGCCTGTCCCGCGACCAAAGACCTTGCGACTGAGATCATATACCGCGAGAACAAAGTACACGTTCATATACGTGCAGGACAAGGAGTGACCAAATACTTCGGCAAGCACGATGAGAAGAACATATTCCCTCAAACACACGCCTGGCAGTACATTCGAACACTCGCCATCGAGTGTGAAGTCAGTGTTTCGGCGCTCAAGACTCTCGTCAAGCTCTTGGGAGGATCTATGCCTATGTCGTCCATGCTGCAGGACGTAGAGGTCACCATCAGCGGCATCGAACTGCGAGACGAAGGCTTTGTGGAGATGCTGGAGTCTCTCGAAACGTTTAAAATCCGAGCTCGGCGCCTCAAGGTCACTTACCTGCACAATGTCAATGGTGTGTTCCTCCAACAGTCCCGTAGCGGCTACACGGGGATACCCTGGTCAAAGCCATTCAATCGACCCCCTCGTCGGGACTTCGCAGAACTATGGCAAAAATTCAGATCACCGACCGTGTCTCCAGATGCGTTGGAGATGCTTATTCTCGACAAGTTCTCCGTCATGCTATGTGCGTAGATCAACGGCCGAGAAATATCGCGCTTCTACTACATGGAGTCGTCTGAGTGGCAATGGAATCCTGTGCCTATCCTTTTTGTCGACAAGTGGCCTGTTGCTGTGATAGAGAACCGCCATCTGCCGGCGCGGGCTACTTCGAAGGTCATCTAGACATCGTAAGAGACCAAGTGTGAGTGGAAGAAAGTCTTTGGAGTGAGACGGACATCTAGTGACGGGGTGTGTAAGAAAGAGAAGGTGTTGAGCCCACAACCACTCGGAGTCTTCAACAGCATTGCGGCATTGCTAATCGAGATTACTCTGGTCAGAAGACAAAGGTGATGCGGCCGCTCGAGTATGTGAAGGAATCGAAGAAGAAACATAGGCAAGATGGACAGTGGCGAAAATGGCAACGAGCATGACCAAAGGGATGTAATCAATGTAGCAGTCATTTCATCTCAATCCAAGCATCATGATCAACAATGCGATAAATTCCACAAACGGGTATCTAAACGCCTTTCCCATCCAAACAACACCAACACCTATGCTTCCGAACGCCAAATTTGATCTGACATGATATATCCCTCTGACTTTGGCTCACACTGCTAGTGAAAGCTCAATTCGTCCTCGCTGCCATCATCCTCGCTATCACCAACGACAGCTCCACGAACTTTCCACCATTGGGTGCGCACTGGTCGTGTAGTCTTTCGACGTGCTGGCTGGGCGCGCAGTACTTTGGTCGTGGTGCACTGAGGTCGTGCAGGAGTTATGCCCAAGATGTCGCGGTCATCTTCGTCCTTGTCGTCGCAGGCGCCGTCATTCTGACCGGCTAGTGCGCTCTGCCAGGTCCTTGAGGGGACCGATCGCCGTCGTGGCTGCGTCGCCGCTTCAGCCTCACTCTCGCTTGATGCAGCTGTGGACTCCTCATTGCCCCTACTTGCATCCGTATCGTCGCGGCCATACTCTTCCTGTTCGTGTTGATCCACATACGACTTGCGCCGTTGCTCGCGCAGTCCACTTCCTGATGCTGTACGTGATCTCTGAGTGCGAAGACGCGATGCGAGTATCTTGATGTCTTTCCGACTACGACGCGATCGCCGCGGTCCATCTTCTGCTTCTTTTTCTTCTGGTAAGAGTGGGTAGTACTCGATTGGTGTGTCAGGTGGAGTCAAGCAATAACGCTTGTTTGGTACAATAACCATTGGAGACGATGCACGTTGACGTTTGCCGAGGGACGATGTCGATGTACGTGGTTGTCGTTTGATAGGTGAAGACTGGGGCACAGCGTCGTCGTCGTCGTCGTATCCAGTCTCAAAGGACTTCTCGGCTGCATCGTCGGAATCCTCTTCGGCAGCATCCTCTGGTAGTGCGTGCTCGTCCTCAGAATGTGACGGCGTTGGTAGTAGTTGCAAGACGGGAGGCGGTCGGCGTGCCAGGCGTTTTACCGCTTGTTTACCGGCAAAAGGCGTACATGCGACCCACTCCCCGATGCCTTCTTCCCATCGGAAACCTCCGTTTGAGGTTGGCGAGTCATTCTTCATTGGGGAAATGACGAGCCGGCCTTGAATGCGCATCTTCTTTTCGATGTCTCGTGCGTAGCTCATGTGTTCGCTGGCACTTGTTTCCTGTGCGAAGGCCGTTGCTGATTCGAGAGCAAGGCGTTTGAAAGTCCAAAGCTTATGCGGTAGTTGTTGGCCAGAGAGCGACACCAGGCCCTGCACAAGCCGCTGTAGCTGCTCGAAACCATCGTCTTTCCAGATTCGGCCAGTGCCTCGAGCGACTGAGGATATAAGAGAGGGCAAGCTACCGAGGACAGAGGCTATAGAGGTACCATCCAGCGTGTACTCGAAAGCCATCCATCGGAAGCCGTGAGCTAGCTTAGCCACGTCCAGTGATGCAGTGAACTTCTTCACGTGGCAATCGTCCAAGCGGACTAAGAAGGACGCAAATAGCATCCAGATAGCCCTTTGTGCGAACACCTGCTCGTCTTCTCGATCGGCCTCAAGAAGCTGGACCTCATCCTTGATGTCATCTCGACTGAAGATGGCAATACCGATAGTGTCAAGCGCCGAGGTCACCTGTCGCGTGGTTTGTCTGCCTGCCTCATCTTCACGGGCGTTATTGACGAGCGCTATACTGCACAGCACAGTGAGTAAGCTCACGTATGTGGTGTCGAGCGCTTGCCGAAGATCGTCTCTGGAGGAAGGCACGAATCGACGTATGCTATTCGTCTCGTCGGCCAGTAACCTCTCGTCTGGCAAGCCCATGCCAGCCATGGTGATGGTCTGAAGAAAGCAGGACGCCTGTGCGACGGTGCGTGGGTCACTGCTGGAGATGCTCCGGACAAGCCTGTCCCACACCGGCCGCAAATGCTCGGTTGCCAGCCACTCCAGGGGAAGAAGTTCGAACGCCACCATGTGCTCAAGAAGATCGAACAGTAACCGGTGGCGACCTGTGTGATCGACAAACGCTTTGACTGCATGGAGGTATGGCAACTTCTGGCTGTCGAACAAGTCTGCCTTGGTGCTGAATGGCATGCCGAGTGGTTCCAATAGAGCAATATGTGCGTTGAGGAGCTGCTCGGCCTCGTCCCACGCGGACACTCTGAGACAGTGCGTGACTAGCATTGTCATGCTCTCGAGGCTGATTACTTCGTCCGAGACAGCGTCGCAGAGTAGAGAGGTTGCATGCGCTCGAACAATCTGCTTGAACGGACGCCAGCCTTGCCCGGCGCGCTGCTCGAATTGGGTCTCCAGATGCTCGTATATCTCGGCAGCAACGTCACGCTCCTCCTCTTCGTCGTCCGCCTCCCTGTCCAGCTTTGCAAAGTGTGCCTCGAGCTCGATGTAGGCAGGCATACTCCTCAAACATGCGCCCATGAGCGATCGCGTGCCCTTCCAGCTCTTCTCGTCGCAGTCGGCCGTGGCTTGTAAGACATTGGCATATGCTTCGGAGATGCCCTGAACCAGCTTTCGAAGCTCTCCAGGCATCTGCGTCCAGTCGATGTTGACCTGCAGAGGGCCTCGGTTCTTGGCATACTTTTTCAGTGGCGAGGCCTGCACCTGTGGGCTACTCTGGAGCGTGCCCCCCATCCGTGAGACCAGAGGCGTGAAGGCGATCTCTCCTGGGCGCGCCACATGGCCTGTGTTATCTGGACCTCCTCGTTGTATGCCCGCAGCCCTCCGCGCTCCACGTCCTCCATATGTCTTCTTGCCAGCGCCTCCCCTTGCGCCTGGCCTCCAGTCCGGGTCTGTAGCTTTCTCGAATCCCCGGGGCCTATGCGCTGGTCGCGTGAAGTTGGTCGTCTTGTGGGGGGAGGTCTTGGTGGCAAAGGCGGTGGAGAAGCTGCGTACTTCTGCGCCGGCAGACCGAGGTCGTTCGACTTCGGTGCGCAACTTTGCGAGTTTGGAGGAGAGCGGCCGAAGGAGGCGGTTGCATCGTGAAGTGGTCCATGGCAACTCGTCGTCGGCCGCCATAATGATCCGTAATTATGTTGGGATAGGCATACAGTAGAATATGCGATGATTATTGCTGCTCGTGAAGGATGTTGAGGCTGCCTGTGGCTGTTGTCTCGTCGTCGTCAGGACGGCCTCGAATGTTTGTTGACATCGGCGCATCGGCACGCCGATAGGCGCTCCACGCGACGTGTCACCTTTCCACGTTCACTTTCATCACGAAATCTGCACTGGCTACAATGTTGCTCATCTCAGGAAGATTCTCATGTGTGTTTTTGACAGTAATCCTGACAGTACTCTATATCTACATAACATGGATGGTGGAAGATATATATCACGTGGTCAATTCATCAAGGTTGTTGGAAGCTTTCTGAGCTTCTTTGCGGAGCACGCTGTAGATTGAAGTATGTACACGGCGTCTCTGATCATCATCTTTAGCGGTTATTCCGGGTGTAGGTCAATCGATAAGTCGCATCTTCCTGACGTGACTGTACCGGAGTCGTAGAGTGCCCCTGAAGTATCTCCTCTCCTTACACAGCATCTGCACTACGCAGCCCTCTCATTTCCCCCGTCGAAGCCACGCAGTGCGAGAACTGTTATCCATTATCGCTACCCCGCCAGCGACAGATGCACCAACATCGTCTCCATAAATCTCTGTACGCAAACAAACACTCACATGCAATTCAGATCTCAACCAACACGTCACGCCTTGCCTAGCGGATCTGCGCACGCAGGAACTCCCGCCCCTAAGGTTCTGACATGCATTGCGCCACACCTGCCCATAATTGGCCGACCAAGCGAAATGATGAGCGTCGGGGAAAACGAGCCAGGAAATTTGCTGCTGCGCATCGATCAGGAAGAGCATGTGAATCAGACAACTTCACACCCAAGACTTGGCGATGACGATGGATATCATCTGGTACCAGTGCTTTTCGTCGCGCATTGAGTGCCTGCTCCGAATTGCAACTTGGCTTGTGTGTACCAAGCGCTGAAGTTCAAGAGCACCAGGCTTTGAGGCTTCGACCACGATGTTTGCTTTGTCGCAGACTGACACTGACACGACGTCTCCATACGCTCACCGTTGTTTTATCGGCGCGATAACGTTCCAGGCCCGAGTAGCGAGCCGTTGAGGAGGTTTCGAGTCCGTGGGGCCGCTGCGGAGCTTCGTCATCTGCTTGAAACAGTCGTCATCTGGCAGCGGCTGGCGACGTTTGGGATGTTTGCTGCAAAGTGCAAACACAGGTATTCGGGTCGTCCTGCGTGCTTGTAGACGCTGATGTATGTGCGGGGTAGTGGTGGAGATTTTGCTGCATGTGTAGTCCTTTGGCGTGCAGCAATGCGGAAGAGAGAATACCTTCCGGCTTGGAACTCCTCTCGAGATTGTTGAGACATGTTCTCCTACCGTGTGCATGTCGATGTGCAGTACCTAGCAGGCAGTAGGGTTGAGGTTCGGTGGGTGGGATGAATGCATACTTGCAATGCACACCCGCTGTAAATGCCTGGCGAGACTTCATCGTAACGCTCTCTTAAAGACTCTTGTAGTGCTTGCTGAGAGGTTGTATGTCGATGATGTGTGGTACGTCAGCACCGCAGTTCAGTTCTCAGACGGTAGCGAGCATGGCACAGAGGCCTGCGTGACCGCGATAGAGGGCCTCGCGCAAGCCGCCATAGTGGCACAAAGGCCTGGAACAAGAGTCCTACCAGGCATTCCACGTCATCTGCCAGATCGCATGGTGCCCTACATGCATGGCTCTCTCGACTCGTGAGGCTCCATGCCACTCTCAGGTATACTTGCAGGCTGGTACTTAAACGAACACAGGCAAAGCAAGTCGCGTGACAGAACATGTCATCTATCAGACAAAACTAACCTCACATCTGAGACCGTAATGCCGAATCTAGGAGTGACAGCGCCAGCCATGAAGATGCCCAAAACACTCCACAGGTTCGCCTCGTGATCACAGGGTAGTTCGCGTAGCACGGAGCATCGAGCAAAGTTGGTTGCTTTCCTTCTTGCAAGCATGAAGCCAGAGCGCACGGCAGCTTGATGGGGGATGGTTTTGCTCTAGCCCGCACCCGCATGTTCAAAGAAAGGCCCGCTGTGTTACAGAAACATCTCCAGATTAACGAACGCGCAAATGACCCAGGGACTGCCCGGATCTGGGCCTGCAACGGCAGAATAATTCGCCGTTCCCAGGAGAGTAGAGGGTCGCAACAAGGTGCAGCAGCGAAATCAGCTCTTCGTTGTTCACATAGAGGATGCCAGGACATTGAACTAACAGCAACTCATCGAGATTGTGACGCATTGTTCTTCGTAGTCCAGGCATCGAGGCATGGAAGCCGGGAAATTCGTTCGGAGCGATGAAACGACGGTGCTAGGCTGTGGCTTGGTTTCAAAGTCCGTGTCCTTCGACGAATGGAAGGCGGCGCATGCATGCCGTCTGGGGCATGCCGGCAGATCCCTGCTTAGCGCCCTGGCCGTCCGCGACAATCTCATCTCCCTTTTCTTAGTTACGGGCAGAGATCCGCAATTGCGTTGCTCTTGCCCTCTTCACTTCCACTCATTCACACATTCACTCCAGTCGTTCTTTTGGCTCCGCCGCTTTCCATTCTTTCTGTGACCGCCGTAGCGCGCCCGTTGCCTCGTCTCGCCCACCGGCTTTTTGCAATATATCCCCTGGTTGAGGACTTACCACACGAGCACCTATCGAAGCAGCCCAATTCTTCCGATTTGGCCTCAGTTTCCGTCACCTGCACCACGACCCTGCCCTTGCCTCGTTTGCTAGATTAAGACGCCTATCTGGCTGCAGACGACCGCTTCAAACGCTGCCCCCGACGTCAATTGCACTTGCATTGCGCCTACCGACAGCCCTTGTGTCCCACGCCTCGACCCTAGTCTCCCCAGGATTATCCATATTGCATCTGTGGACGCTGGTCACGACGCCCACCGCCTCGATCGCAGGAGAAAGCCCTGGTCACTTCCCAACATTGATTTGACATTCTTGTTTTTCGGCTGTCACCGACGAAGTCTGTTGTTTGCTGGCCAAGACAGATACCAATCGCGACATATCACAGGCACCCACCAAGCACAACGCACCTCGCTACCCCGGACTCTTAAGTAGCTCTTCTAGACCGTTCTTCCAGCTGTACGCTGGTTGCTCAAGTCTAGTCCTTTCGTTGGACAACTGGTTATCAATCGTTCTTGGACCAGAATCATTGTTACAGAAGCCATGACTCTCTCACAGACCTTTGAGGTTCTCGCCAGACGCGCAGGAGGAGGACACCCTGAGGATCCGAAGGATGGACTCGAGAATCTTGACGTACAGCACTATTTGGGGTACATCTGGTGGATCATCGTCGTGGTTTTCGCCCTTTACCAGGCCATCCTCTTCTTCGCTCGATATGTGCGGACTGTATCATGTCTAGGCAACGAGACACAACGATACTTCGCCATCCCCAACTTCTATTACGCACGATTTAAGAAGTCATGTCTCGACGCGCCCCTTTTCCGTACTCGTCATCATCGCGAGTTCAAGATGTCATCTGCTATCGGGGTTGGAACTCTACCTAGCAGGCTGCAGACATTCTTCCTCATTGGCTACTTTGGTGTCAACGTCGGCTTCTGCTTCTGGAGGATTGACTACAGCAACTACGCCAAAGGTGCCAGCGAGCTCATCGCCCGTACCGGCATTATGGCTGTCATCAACATGATCCCTCTTTTCCTCTTGGCCGGGCGCAACAATCCAATCATCAAGCTGACCGGCATCTCTTTTGACACGATGAACCTGATTCACCGATGGTTTGGCCGTATCGTTGTTCTTGAAGCCATTGCTCACACTGTTGCCTGGATCTCGAAAACCGTCCATGCTAGTAAGTCTCCCGCATTCCAAGGTCAATCTCTACTAACACTGCGCAGAGGGCTGGGCCGCAGTTCAGAAGTCCTTCACTGGAAGCGAGTTCATCATGAGCGGTCTCATTGTGAGTCATTAACATCCACGATCCCTTTGACGCAGAAGCTAATATGGCGGCAGGGAACTTGTGCTTTTGTCTTCCTGCTCCTCCAATCGCCATCTCCAGTCCGACACTCCTTCTACGAAGTCTTCCTACACGGCCACGTCCTCGGCGCTGCGTTGTCACTTGGAGCTCTCTGGGTACATCTCAAGGGTCGTGAAGCAAAGATGATGCTTTTTGGCATTATTGCTCTTTGGGCTATGGAGCGCACTCTCCGTTTCATCCGCCTCGTTATGCGCAACGTCGGCAGCGGTGGCACCAAGGCTGATGTCGAAATCCTGCCTGGCGACGCTCTTCGCGTAACAGTGCGCATGGCCCGCCCATGGCGATTCCAGCCGGGTCAGCACGCATATCTCTACCTTCCATCCGTTGGTCTATGGACGAATCACCCATTTTCCGTCGCTTGGAGTGAAGAAGAGGAGGATGTCACCAGCATGACATCGAGTTCTGATGAGAAAGGCCTACCAGTGAGCCGCCAAGACATCCTCGAGCACACCAACCACAAGACCAGCATGTCTTTCATCATTCGTCGACGCACTGGTTTCACCGACAAGCTGTTCAGGAAGGCTGAGCTCTCAAATGGCAACATCTTCTCAACTACGGCATTCGTCGAAGGTCCATATGGTAAGCGCCGAAGCCTCCCGCCGATTTATAGTCGAACCCATGCTAATATCCATTACAGGTGGCGAAGATCTCAGCTCTTACGGCACTGTCATGCTATGGGCTGCAGGTATCGGTATCACACATCAAGTGCCCCACGTGCGTGACATCGTCGCCGGTTACGCAAACGGCACAGTCGCGACTCGCCGCCTCACACTCGTCTGGGTCATCCAGTCACCCGAGCACCTCGAATGGATCCGCTCGTGGATGACACAGATCCTTGCGATGCCCCGCCGTCGCGAGATCCTCAAAATCTTGCTGTTCGTTACTCGGCCTCGTAGGCACGAAGAGGTCCACTCGCCGTCGTCGAGCGTACAGATGTTCCCCGGCCGACCAAACGTCCAGAGCTTAATTGACCAGGAGATGCAGGAGGGCATTGGCGCTGCCTGTGTCAGCACCTGTGGTACTGGTTCCATGGCCGATGAGCTTCGCCGTGCTGTTCGCAACCGCGAGCTGCAGTGGAACGTCGACTTCCGTGAGGAGTCATTCTCATGGTAAACCTCACGATGTCTCTTGTTTCTGGCTTGTCTCCACGGTATACCCACTCGTCACCAACGACTACATCGACTTCAGCGTTATCTCTAGTACTCGTCTCTAGGCTACAAATATTTGTATCTGCCGCGATCATGCCGCCTGCAATGTTTCTTGTATAAACATCATACCTTTCTTTCGTACGACGTTGTCGTCCTTTTCACCACACATTCCTTGCGCTTGAACGGCATGAACACAATTTTGGGTAGACGAGACGCTAGATAGCAATGGTCCGTTGCAAACACAAATGCAACCCACGTCACCCATACGATTCTTTCCAGCACTTGTAGCGGCGTTGCAAAACTGAGGAACAAGTCATGTCAGATCCTGTATATAAAGGTACAAACAAATCTAGGAGCGATGAACTACACGCTTTCCACACCTATTTCTCTTTGTCCCTCGTCGTTCGTCGTTCGTTCCGTGAAGTCAGCCATGCATCGATCATGCGCCACCAACATGCCATCGATCACCTCGACGCCACATCCGCTCGCATCTCATTTCTCCACCATACCGCCTGCAGCCCATAAGCCTCCCAACGCCATGCATCTCAACGGTCGACCTCATGCTAATGCAAAGCCTCGTGTCACAAAGACGCGCAATCTTCAAATGATTGAGCAAAGAAACCCGTCCCAGCATATTGCGGGACTGGTATCCGTGGGTTAGTCGATGTAGATAACTCGAACCATTCACACAGCTCAGCGGGCATCTGCTGCGGTCACGATAAGCTTCACGGTAAGCTGCTCCGCAACTATTCAAGCTCCTCAACCGGGTTCATGGCCGCTGTTCCCGTTGCACGCTGTTGAGCTCAACGCACACGACCCCATCACCGTTTCAAATGCCTCAAATGCGATGATATCCGCTGGCTTCGAGGCGTCGAGTGTTACGCGTTCTTTCTCGTGTAGTGTACGTACTCGCAACATGCAAACCTTGTGTGTGTATCTCGGGATATGCGCGGAGAGCCGGACGCATGCGCAGAGGTACGAATAGGGTACGGGACGAAACGGGCGCGACGATCATATTCACCGGGGGTTGAGGATCGAATGAGGTTCGTAGGTGAGAGGCAAAGAAGAGGAATGGTGAAGAGTTGGGTTGATTTTGGGAAGGTGCGATATGTGTTGTTCGACGGGAGGGAAGGTGCGACATCTACACAGAATCGCAAACGACCAACAACTATTGCAGCATGATTGTCTAGCGAAGCACCGACGATTGATACAGTAAGATGGTATGAGAAGCCTTTCGGTGTCAGAATTCATCTCTCGGACTGGGTCCAGCGCGCGGACCGAGGATGTTCCTCAAACGCCACGAATCGCAGCGAGCGCAAGTACATTGTATTCGCACATATCGTACAGGATGGTAGTCATTTCTACTTTCGATAAGCTCTCCATCACATGCCCTGCGCCCGGAACAGACTATCCGTTAGTTTCCATCTCGAACAGACCAGCAATGCCGCAGAGAAACAGCGTGATGGGTATCCATCATGCTTCCAGTCCTCCAGCTCAATGCATCACATCTTACCGCCTCTATCGCAGCTCCAACTTATCCCAAGGCCTGGCGAGCGACCTTGCGCAATTGAATGCTCGTATATGCACGAACGTTGGGCGTTGCACGACCCATGACCGCTTTGAATCTGAATCCTGATAAGGTCTGACTGCCTAGGTCTGGATAACTTCACAACACCTGAATCCTGAGTCTTGCCCAATTTCAGCTCATGCACTTGCTATCTGCCTCGGCCCTTTGTACTCAGCTCGAACAATATCCTTCTAGGGGAGTCAAGCTGGACCCGGGAGATTTATAAACGCTTTGTCAGGCCTTCGTCACGATCTTCGCAGGCATGTTTCTCTCTTCCCATCGCTTTGCTTTTATCCACTTCACCCGCCACAGTCGAGATCGGCTGGGAACCGGAAAATCGAGCATCCCCAGTCACACCGAAACTACCGAGCCACTCACAGCATCTCGACCATGACATGGATATCTAAACTTCCAGCACATGAACTTCGGTACACTCGCATAAGTATCAATGCGTACATACATACGCGAGTCTGGCTTCCCCACACATTCAATCTACAGAGCAAGTTTCTACCCGGAGCTGCTCGACGCGATGAGGACAAGTACTGAGAGGACTGTGCGCGCGCGTGGATGCCAGGGGTAGAAAGCAATCGATATTTACTGATAACCGTGTGGGGTACGTTGACGAATAGCACGATGTATATAGTATCCTAGGGTTTGGCGAGGCTGCGTGACCGTTGGTAGGATTCATTGGAAATGTACAATGTGACCTGGTACATGGTGCTAGAGGTTGAATCTGGTCGAAATATCATTGAGCATGTGCTCAAGTGATATGGTCAGTAAGAAGTTGGGCCAAGGAACACAAGATTGTGAACAGGTGGCGGGCGTAAAATATCTCATGGCAGGACGAAATCCGGTTGAAAGATGAGTTGAAGAGACCGCAATAGTCAAAGGTGATGGTAGTGAGTAAATGACAGCCTTGATTTATGGGCAAGTTCTTAAATCGTAATCCAGCTGGGCTCGCTTTCTACCACAAGCTTTCTCTCAACGTGCCATTGAGCCTGTCTTCGTGTTTCAAATCTGTTCTCAAGTGACTGTCCACAACATGATGATGTTACTTGCAAGCCAAGCTATTCGTCTTCATCGGAGCTCAGCGTTACCACACCCCGTCCGTAGGCTGTACGACTCTAAAGAAGCGAGGCAACAGTGACGGATGCTAGTGGGCCCCGTGTCATCCACATCTGACATCTGGGCATCTAGCTGCTGGGGACTACTTGGTGCCGAGGGTGACTTGATCGGAAGTCGAAGGCTGGAGAGGGGCGTATCAACTACCTCGCCCCATCGAACTCCTTTGAAAGCAGCTCTATTGTCTTCAGGCCCGTGGCATGCTGCGCTTATGACGGCGCTGCAGCTGCCTCCTTGCAATAGGTTGATCTTGAGGCGTCGAAAGCACACAGCTGCAAGACCCAGGAAAACGAGTAAGCCAATACCAACAGCTAGATACATATCAGCTTCTCATCACCTGGTCTAGAGAATGATATGGTATACTTGTTACTAGAGGACGAGGGCTAGTGGCCAGGAACATCATTTCGTTTTTGAATTCCGAAAGATGGCATTGAGATATGCTGTGTAGGAAGAACGGCTTTGCGCACCCCCCTCTCAACTATTATACTTACTTAATTAGTGATTAACTGAGAGTGATCTGCCTGCCCTAATCTCCTCGCACTCTTACTCGTTTAATACCCCCTAGCAATTGTTTTGATCAGCACACAACGCAAGGCAAATCGCAACATAGAGCCCATCTCCATTACACAGCGCAGTACACCTTGCATACCCATCAGGTATGCAGCACGTCCCCATCAGCCCGCCGCTGCACCCACACGATGATGTTTTGACGCACGGCGCATCTTTTTTCTTTGGTTTCGCGCAGTGGCAGATCCTGCCGTTTTTGCAGCCGCAAGTACCCGCTGCGACGCAGGAACACTCAGCTAGTTGGCGCGCGTCAAGGCGAGTGAGGGCATTGAGAGCTTCTTCTGGGGATTCGAGGGCCCGGGCGGATGCGAACGCTACTGCGAGAGCGGAGGTGAGCGCGGTTGAGAAACGCATAATGCAATTTACGCGCGCTTGTGTGTGTGTGTGTGTGTGAGAGTGATATGTCTGCCGTTTACGATGATTGAGATTGCGTGAATCAAAGGACTTATTGTGATGTCTAGGGAACGCAATTGATGTGGATGCTCGATTTGTATTTATAGACGATCTTCCCTTGCTTGTGCCACGAGATATATCGTACAAGACACGGGATGTTCATATCCCACCAACACTGCAATGGCGAAATGCATCAAACGCCGAGACTCAACTGGCGAGATTGGTGCAGAAGACTGCGTACGCGACAACCTGCGCGTGCAGAAGCATCGACTTTGGTGGCTATTAGAAGCACGCCATTGGACTATAGAGTTTGTATATGTGCGGGGTAGCAATGGAGGAATGTAAGGCGTTCCGCATGGGATAGATCTAGTGGTGCAAGATAAGGAGACGGATCTTGGTAGTTCATATCTACCGTGATCCAAGCAGGCAAATCCCCAGTGGATTGATAGATAACATGTAACACTTGCACGAGCGCAATCAGCAGGGCGCATAAGACAAGGCCTGTTAGTAACGCGGCTAGAGCACGTAGAGTAGAGCTTAGCTGCACTGAAGTCAGCAACTAGCAGAGTGGAAACTACATTGTTAAGTATGTGCAAGCCGGCGTTGAGCCTCGAGGCTTTTGCGCAATTGCCAATGAAGATCCGTGGATTCACAGGCTTCAGAGATCTTCCTGGATCTGGTATCGTGTGCTGCTGGAAGTTTACTGCAGCACCGATGTTGAGTATCAAGGTAAAAGTGGCAACAGCACAGCCACCGCCGAGTGCTGTCGCACGTCTGATACGCCAAAACTTGAACAAAGCCCATAAGGAAGGCTGTTTGGCCTGGTGTCTGTTGTGAGCTGCTGTGACATGTCAACCAGTGTAAGAGAGTAGTCGCTCGTGTGCCGCAAGGTGCATTTACCTTGGGCATCCAAGTGGTCAGTCTCGCGGCAGTTACCAGTGAAATCACCGTCATCTTGGCGTTCAAAAGAGCTCCTCTGCCTGCTCCGAGTAGACCTGCTTTCGTACGCGTACATATTCTGGACCATCGCCGAAAGATGAGTGTAGACGCTTCTGGAGGACGACACGGAGACAATGTAAGACCAGGAGATACGCAAAATGAAGAGAGACAGCCTTCTGTAAAAGCCGTTCAAGTACACCGCTCGTTATCTTGGATGCAGGCGCCGGACTCGGTATAGCTTGAAAAGTTGATCAGAAGTACAGCCTGACACAGCGAATGGCAAGAGAACCACGGCGCCATGCAGGACTTGCCTCGTGTCCTTCAAGCCACCAGTGTGGGGTCCAAAAGCCTAGGAAAGATATTGGAGAAACTGTGGGATTAGACAGTTGCAAATAATAAATCAAAGACGATTTCGTCGTTGGGCATGCATGTGATACTAAGCTCTCCCTCAGAGTGTGCGCTCGTTCAGAGAGAATAGAAGCCGATTGGAGCCCCGGAGTCCAACGCACCTACATCAAGACATAGCTTCAGGGCTCTCATGCGTAGCCGCATCCTCAATCGCAAGACGATCCTGAATGCCCTTCCACCCCTTCAGCACCACATCAGCCATGACACTACTCTTGCCCAACTTCTTGACTGCCTCCTCAACGGTGACCAGGAAGCTCTCGTATGTCTGCTCTTCCTCATCCACACCAGTACCCTCGTGATGCAGCGGCTCATACCCCTCAGGCTCCTGCTTCATGCGCTCCCGAAGAGCTAGGTTACTAGGATATGGTGGTGGTGGCTTGTAAGCGGCGCCTGCCTCGGTCTCCAACTCTTTCTCGAGAGCTGGTGGGAGCGTCTCGGCGATGTACCAGTAGAGGACGTATTGGCGGGAGGAGAGCGGCATCAACTGCATCCAGACTGGTTCAGCTGTCATTGGAGGGGCGTGTACGCGCGGATGTGCTTGGGGCTGGGTATGGGCTGTGGGAAGTGGGAGGAGGCGGTTGCGGTAGCCACTCTACATACCGTTGTTAGTAAGAGTTCGTAGTTGGTAGTGAGGCCAAATGCATACCTCCTCGTATCCTTCGCGCTCAGCACCTGTGCCGCTCTCTTCGCCAGCGTCTCGGCGGCCCTTGGGGAGGAAGTAGTACTGCCCGATGCGACGGTCCACAGCACTACATATGACGACTCGACCGGTTGCGACGTGGAATATCGCGACGCCGCCCCCGACAACCAGCTGGTTCCCAGGGTATTGCGCAATCGTCGGTGGGAATCTGCGCGGTTCGCCCATGGTTGATCAGGTAGATGGTTATCTTGGTGTTGCAAGGTGCTGTCTGTTGGACTTGGGGCTTAGGAGAATGTGCTTCAAATTAGAGAGCCGGGAGGTTGGTGTGTAAAGAAGCGCAACAACTGGGAATGCATTTCTATAGTCATCGTAAGGCTGTGTGTATGTGCTGTTGCCTGAGATGTGAATGGAAGTTGGTGATCGGAAAGTAAGAGGTGGGGCGCGCCGAAGCGCGTCACAAGTTTTTGATTTGATTGACAAATGAATAGCGGGGCACCAGGTCACGATCGAAACGCCTTAGATATATGTTTACACGCGATCAAACATTCCATCTTCCAGTTCTCTGGCCTAATGGCCCAATGGCAAGGCGCTTGACTACGATTTCGCAGTAATCAAGAGATTCCAGGTTGTTAGTATACCCAAAGTCAATGACCCCGTTCGATTCTCATCTAACACTTCACAGCGACCCCTGGTTAGGTCAATTCATTAAAAAGCTTCGGCTTTCCTTTTTGTGATTTTTTTGCTTGTGGGTGGTGAGTGGTGATCCGCCGTTCTCGGTGTGGGGAGGAGACCGTTCGGCTGCTACAGGGGCACGGCTGGCGCTGGGTGCACGACTTTTTTGGTGCGGCTTTTGTTCGCTGTTCGTTCTTGGTCAGACTGTACCTTGGATACCTCGCAAAGGACCGCCAACAAGCCGTGCGAATGGACTTGGACGTGGGACAAGTCAGCGCAATACATGCAGATACGCATACTCACCCCTGAGCCATCTTCCTCGAGCACAATCCATCATTCGGACGGAACTCAATGAAAATGACGGGTGTACCATCTTTTTGCATTTGATCCCTCTCCAAGGCTGGGTGGTAGTGAAGACATGATCCAACATTCAAGCACTGCAACATACCAACTTTTTCGCTCTTTGCTTTTGTTCGTACCCCGCGGTTTGTCTTCCAAGCATCGCCAGGCTCTGAAAATACATCCTGTATACATCCAAGAATTAGTCGCCCAAAAGTTTATAAAATGTTAATGCTAGATCTCGCTGCTGCTTTCATCTACGTAGACGATCCTGTACATGTCTTCAGTTCGATCTACCTTAACACATCCTACACTTCTAACAACCAATCCATAATCCACAAATCCACAAAGCCCAGTCATCACACGCGACAGCACAACGCGTCTCTCACCAGCCAAGATTTCATCCCATCTTCCCACCAAGCGGCACCGACGACCCGACATTCCTTCCGTCCCGCATTACCCCACAAGTAGAAGACGTAGGAGGCTGCCGTGAGCTCCAATACCATTCCACCATGGTCACGGGCACCCTCGCGGTACGTAAGATGCACGCCGCGAGCATGACAGCCGTTTATAAACGGTCTGACTGTCTATCTTGTTCGGAGATGTTCGTAAAGTGAATTTGACTACGATGAGGAGTTTCGCGCGCTGAAGTTCGATGCCTTTTGTGTGAACTCGCAGTAACGAGATGTTTCGAAGAAGAAGACCAATGCTACCATCTGCCGTGTTCCATCATCCAAGCCCTCAGTCTTTCCGTCCTGCCCTTCTCGAACCCTCCCTCGTACCGCCCAAGCCTCGCGTTCCCACACCCATTCCCACACCTCCCAACCCCCATCCAGTAAGCCTCCGCGCCCTAGCCCGGCCAACCGTCCCACGAAACTTGCTCAAACAAGGTTAACCCGTCACGTAATTCGCCAGCGAGGTGGGCGGCTACCGTATCCACTCTTGTCACCGGTTCGGTTCAGGGTCGTGGGTGTGGGTGTGGTGTGTGTGGTGAGATAAAAAGGGCTGCCCCGCTGTGTTGTGTCTTGTCTCGTCTTGCCCCTCCATCACGAACGAAACAACATCTACATATACAACTATACAAACGAAATCAGCCCGAACCGATCAAAAGAAAAAGACCCATCATGTCTGGCTGCGGAAACTCATCTTGCAACTGCGGCGGAAGCTGCACGTGTGCGCAGGGAAGCTGCAACTGCGGAAAATGTACGTCTGCTGTCTAGCCTAGGCTTCATGTACTGACGGGAGATCCCAGAAACCGACTGTCGACTCAACACACAAACCACAATCATTTAACGCCTTTCGATTCACCCGCTGTCTTTGGTAAATCCGCACATCGAACGCAAGTCGAGGTGTCGAAACGACACTCTTTCGTACAATACAATGCATATGGGATGGACGGTGTTGGAGATGAGATAAAGCAATGAAAACACAATACGAGGACCTGAGTGCAATACCGTGTTCAGATGTAATGTGTACCGTGACGTGATGTGCTCCTACATAACCCCTCTTCCCCCCATATTATCCAAATTGATAATCTCCTCCTCGACCTCCATCTCAGGAACATGCTTCGTCTTCGCGCCCTTCCCTCCTTTCGCACTAATACTGCCCCCCTTCCCCTTCCCCTCTTTGCCACTCCCGTCCTCTTCGTCATCATCACCAAACAAAAAGCCCTTGCCCTTCATGCGCCGCTTCTCGTCGGACGAAAACGTCGAATGCGCTGCACCGGTAGCGAAATTGGAGGAGGCGGAGTCTTCGCCGAGCATCCACGAGAAGTTGGAAGCTGTGAGGTGTGGTCTTGAGCGGGGAGAGAGGTGCGAGGACGCTTGGAGGGAGCGTGGCGGCGGAGAGGATGGGGCGGGCGGTTTTTGGGGACTGGTTATCCCGGGCGACGAGAGGGCTGGTGGCGGATCGACTGATATCGGCGGGGCACTTGGTATGGGCGCTGAAGGTGGTGGCGACTGCGCTTCGGGTAGTGTGAGTGTCTCTACTACCTTCGCGCTCGCGGCGAGCTCGGTCGCCTCGTCTGGTAGCGGTATCGATGAGTCTTCGAGGTAGACTTGTACGAATTGGACTTTAGCGATGGCAAGGCTGAGTGCTTCGAGCGCCTCTTTGCCCTTGCTGTAATCTGCTTTCGCGGCTTGTTCTTCGTTCCGCTCTCGGTGGTGTTCCCACAGCTCGCCTACAGCGGCCTCTAGCATCTTTGCTAGGTTCCTGTTTCTTCGTTCCAGGTCCTCGACCTTCTTTACGTTTCCCGATTGTGTCCGGGCTAAGTCTGGTCGTGCATTCGCGGTAGCTGTACTCAGCTGCGCAGGCTTGCGGAACTCCCTTCCCCCAGCTCGCGGCGTTGTCTGTCCAGAAAGTGTTCCTGTTTGGTACGCTTCGACGTTCTTCTTGACCTCTCCCACGGCTTCACGGATAGCCTTTCCGACGTTCCACTGAGAGCCACGCTCGATGACATTTTTTGCAGCGCCTTGAAGCAGCGCCTCTATGCCTGCCCCTTGCTGGCCCACAAAGCTCCTCGGTGACCCTAGGCTTCGTCTTGTGCGGCTCGAGTTCAATGACGGCGACGGTGAAGACTCGCGCATGACAGGCGACGAATCGAGCTCAAACGTGGGTGCCTGCTTGCCGTATCGTGATATGATCTCAGCGCCACCCTGCGGATCGAGGTGGTCGCGTAGATACAGCGCGTCTTTTATGAAGGTATATGCAGGGACTGCTGGCTCAGGGTACCGCAGCAATAGTGTGAACGCTTCGTTGGTGTCGGCAGCTACTAGATCCCATCGTATTCGGAGAAGCATAGCTAACGAAATCATGTCGACAATCTCTAGGGTTGAGTCAATAGCAAAGAGCGCATCCCACATGTCGAACACAGCATCTAGAGAGAACTCTCGTCCGAACAATAGACGTATCCACCGCCTGCAAGACGTTAGCCAAAAGCGGTGTGAGCATAGCAACAACTGACAGGAGGAAGATCTGAGGCACAATCTCAAGTTTGACTAGATGAGCTGACAGCTCAGGGTCGACCTTTGGCAACAAGTGTTCGTATATCCTCGAGCTTCGTGCCAGCATAGGTGTGTCCTTGGTCGTTGATCCGCTCTCTGCCGGCGCGTAGAACGACTGGGCGGTCTGCATGATGATCGAGAACAGCGTGTGCGAGTCATGCTCGATGTACTGCGAGTCCAGCATCTCCCCAAGGAGAGGGTCTGGTGAGACATTGTCCGTGACCGTTGTAATGATTGCATCTCTTTCCACGACCCATAGCAAAGGCGCCAGTATCTCATGCATACCCTGCCGGTAGCCAATGCCCGGATGCATCTTGCACCACACGAATAATATGTCCAGCATCATGTCCTGCGTGCCCGGCTGGCGGAAGTAGACATTGTCGGGCATGCATCGCTCTATGTCTTGGAATATCTCGGCGCGAAGGGCTTCGTCGGCACGGAGGGCCACCCATGGGGACTTTCAAGTCTTAGCACTGGTCAACATCTGGTGTGTTCAGAATGGCGTAGCCAGAGGGGTGCTGTAGGTACCTCGTCATTCTCGCTGAGTGGGTCGACAGACGATTCGAACTCGTCGGGATGTCGTATGGCGCGTAGGTAGTGCGTCCGAAGGGATTCGTAGGTCTTGCGCGAGTTGGTGAGGTGGGTGGACCATGACGAGCGGTCGAGCGTCTTGAAGACGAGGAAGATCTATGCTGATAAGCTTCTGGCACTCGAGGAGGAGGGGTCAACGCACCTTCCAACACACAGAGCGGAGCCCTGCAGTGAGCTGAGGATCCTTGTGCGACGAAACGTGAATCTTCAGGTCCGTCAAAGAATGGAAGCCGTCGAGTTGCCGCCAGTGCTTCCTGCATGAGTTAGCGACATTGTAGCGATTGAAGGCGCGGCCGTACTCGGCTTCGGAAACTGTTCGCATAGCGACGAGAAGAGGGGACGGCGGATGCTATGAAAACCGGCGGAGGGCACACCTTGATGGATGGCCGCAGTTAGCATGGTACTTCGCGTGCGTGACAACGCGACAACGTGGGGTAGTTTCAACTTTCCAGGATGGCAGTTGACGGCGGCGCGCCTAACTCAAGCTACTTGGACATTTCACTTTGGTGAATACTAGCCTCCAACGACAGGTTGTAAGGAATAACATGACAGAACATCGCTTTGTATGATCGATGAGTATTTGTTTAATAGTAAACGCAGCTTGTCGACATGTCAATAGCATTGGCAGGGCCATGGACAAGGATGCACTACTACCAAATTCAACTTCAAGCATTGCATTGCGAGGTCATTCAAGACTGTCTTTGGGGCTTCTATTGCTCTGTTCATCTGCTCGTATTGGAACGAGCGAGTGCTCTTGATGTTTCCAGATAAAGCCGTCTGGCAACTCCACTCGTCGTTGCATGCTCTCCACCAATGCTGAGATTCAGCATCTATACTTCAAGCCACCACGCCTCGGTGGCTCTGGCCGCGGAGCGATGTCTTCTTGGTGGTACAAACGGCAATCGTCCATAGCTTCCCTGGTATCCTTTGCCGTGACTAAGTATCTCTCATGCAGTGGTAGACGTAACCATGATGGTGAATTGATTCTTCTGACCATCAATTTCAATCCTTTAGGCCCGGCACCGCATTCCTCTGCCCCTCCACCTCCATCGTGTTCATGACGGCCGGGTTACTGATTTCCTTTCGGAAGCGCTCTTGCTGGAGTAATTCCAACGCACGGATAGTTGGACCAGGGTGGCTGCAAAAGACAGTATCAGTAAGCACCTCCGCGGACGCCCAGCAATGGACCTACTGTAGGAATTTCGTGTACTTGGGCTCCTTGAAGTACTGCAGGTAGCCCAGATAGGCGACGAATTCAGGCTTGTCGAAGTACTTCTGGGCGGCGAGGTAATTGAGATAGACGGGATTGGCAAGGCACTGCACGAACTGGGAGAGTGTTAACGAGGGCTGGGCATGAAACATCATACGGGCCGTGACGCAGGGCGGGCTTATCGTGCGTACCTCGAGCTCGAGCTCAAACCTCGTGAAGCCTCCGTGCAACGGTACGTCTGTACTGTCTGTTGAGGCCATGCTGTTGCTTTGCAGTGAGGGTGAAGCCTCAACAATGAGCAACAGCTCTCAGGCCAAGCTGCGGCTCTCAAAGGATCTCAGGGTCTTCCCCGCAAATATCAGGGTCGGCCGCTAGCCCAGATGCAGGCGTGTCAAGGCGAGATGGACGACGATCGTGATGGCGTGGCAGTAGCTGGATCGTACAATTGTGCCTGTGGAGGTGAGCAAGTAGTTGTTGTTGGGGCCGTGAAATAGAAGAAGAAATGCAGAGCTGAAGGAAATGCTCGGCATCACCAAGCAAGGCGAGCTCGACAAGCCAAAGTCGACGCCCACAGCCATGCACCTCATTTATCGTCCCGAGCGTCTCTTACGAAATTTGGCTTGGTCTTCTCTAGCCCGGGGGCTGCTCGTAACTGGTGCTGCGAATCACGAGGTCCACGAGGCCGAGCTCCAGCTCCTCAAAAGGCACGCGGCCGCACTTGCTCTACTGGTCGCCGAAGTCGACCTCCTGCATTGTCTTCAGCTGTCCACTGTCTCTCCCCGCGTCAACCTCGCCCTCGTCACCCAACCTGCCCTGTTGTCGCTGGCGCCGCATACAGTAATTTCTAGAACGCATACACTAAAGACCCTCAGACGCGGCCACGCCCCGCCCGCCATCCTTCCGCCTCGGCCAGGAACCCAGGGACCCTATTTTCAGCGCGCCTCGAGCATCAGTATCGCCAGCCTTAACTGCAGTGCCGCCCTGTTATTTGTACAGCAATACGTACGTTGCGCACTGCCCAGAACAAGTTCCAGAGAATTCCCATTGTGCACGTCACCGTCGTCAATTCGCGGTACAGGGCTTCCCGTTGCACCCCTGACTGCGGCGTTTGATTGGGCGTTGGACAGCATCATGTTCGCGGGACCGTCAATGCCAGGTGAGCCCAACCGTCGCTTGTTTCACGCTGCATTGGCGTGGTGACGAAACAGGAGGAGCTGCGTGGCTGACTATCTTTTCTTATCACAGAGCGGCGGCCGTCACCAGGCCTGTCAATCAACCTCTCCTCCAACAACCCATTCCGCAACCGCGCCAATTCACCGCTCCTGCACTCACCCGCCAGCGACGGCCGGCCCAGCTCCGACAGCAGACCGATGTCGCGCAACCCCTTTCTCTCGACCTTCGAGGCCGAGTTTAACAAAGAGGCCAAGAAGACGGACCTCATCGACATGTCCGCGCCAGACATGAAGGACTCGCCCAAAAAGGCCACCTTTGGCCCGCCCGAGCAGCTCTTTGTACGTCCTCACACCCGTGCAGCTAGAGCGACTGCGGCCACTGGCAGCACGTTGCACACCCTGCACAGCGCAAACAAAATGCGCCGCCAGGCCCCGTCTGCAGAGACGCGGCATGGAGCTCTTCAAGCGCTTTGTCGCTCACTTTGCTGACTACCCTGCCTTGCCACAGAACAACATGACCATCGACGACGACAAGAGACGCGCCCCACCGCCACGGCCCGCGCCCAATCGCAGCGCCACCGACTCCCGCGACGACATCCGTGCAGGCCACCGCCCGTCACGCTCCGGCGAGGAGAGGGACAGAACGCGAGGGGGAGACTCCCGTGGCCCTCCACGACCGCGCGGCCCGCCAGGAAGCCGCCCGCCACGCCCAAGCAGCACCGAGCGCCGCGAGAACCGCCGCCCACGACGCAACTCCGAGTCCTCGATGATCGACAAGGGCTCGCTGGACGACAAGGAGGAGCGCCGGCGCAGGGAGCGGCGCAAGGAGCGCGACGAGCGTGCCAAAGACGGCAAGGACGGCAAGTCTGGGCAGCGGCGCGTACGCAGACCGCAGGGGCTCGACCTCATCGACAAGCTGGACGTGACGGGCATCTACGGGCCAAGCATGATTCACCACGACGGCCCCTACGACGCCGTGCAGCCTCATCGCAACCGCAAGAAGGACGCCCGTGCTCCCATGGAGGCTTTCCCAGTAGGCTCCGCAAACAACTCGCTCGGTGGCTCGGGGCCCCTCAACTCCAAGATCGACCTAGATCGCATCCACGGCAGAGGTGCAGAGGGCTTCACAGACTTTGGACGCGCCGAGCAGAAGCCAAAACTCGTTGCCGAATACAGCGCCAAGGCCCGCTCTGACATTATCCACGGCGAGGCATCACACGGTCTCGGCACATCCACGTTCCTCGAGGGCGCTCCCGCGTCGCAGAAGGCCATCCAGGAAGATTCGGATGCTCAGCGAGAGCAGACGCTAGCATCTGGCGGTATCGGGCGCAAGAAGTCGATTGCCCAGCGCTTCCGCGGCATCTCGCAGCCACGACGACAGTACGGGGATGGCCCTCGCATTACGTCCCCAGAAGCACGCTACGGCTCAGCCACGAGCCCTCAAGGACCATACAGCGCTGGACCTATCTCTCAGACCAAGGCGACCGAGCAGAATCCATTCTTTGACGAGTATAATCAGGCCTACGACTCAAAGGGCGCAGCGATCAGGACCAACGAAACGAACAACAACGGCAATCTCTCGCCTAGTCGCAACCCGCTCCACCGAGCTGTCACGACCGAGAGCGTCACTTCTCCCACCAACGAGCAGCCCAAGGCTGGCGGCGGCTTCCTGAACCGCGTGAAGAGCTTGAAGGGAGGACGAAGACGTCCAGCTTGAAATGAGGATACCTCTTTTGGAAGCACGCATAGCTACAGGCTACATACGACTATCTCGATCCATCAAAAAGACTTGCACTTTGATACAACATGCTTCGTGCATCAATTGTAGCATCTCGTGCTGCATTCTCTTTTTCTCACTATCTTCTGGCGCAAGGAGTGTGCTGCGGCAGGCAGACGAATCTGGATACTACTCCATGTGTACATTGGAATGGCTTTTGATCAGAAGCACAAGAGATTTTTCTTTCCGTTTTCTTGGGCCTTTTTTTTAGTTGTCACGTCGAGGGAACACTACTGCTCCAGACGAATTGATAGCATGCGGCGTGTGGTGAATGGCGAAATGAAAATTGGGATTACAATTCTCGATGTCCAGATGCTATGTTGCGATGTAGGCTCATCTTGTCTGATCTGACTTGCTGAGCTGAACTCGCTTGTGAGTACATCAACATGGAACAAGTGAACTCACGCTTTATGCATGAGTCGTGAACGTGAAGCTCATGATCTCTAACTCCACCCTGAATCGCACCTGCCACTCGCACTTTCCCTGCGCGCGTCGCTCTTGCCGTTCTTACTACCACTTCACGAAACCCCTCACCCCTCACGCCACGCCACGTTCCCAGTTCCTAAAGATCACCGCACGCCAAAACGCATCGGTCCCATAGTCTGCACTTTGCCTTTTCCCCCTCTCGGTACCTCGTTCCGATCCCGGGCCTTTTTTACTTTTCGTGCATGCTGCGGGTCGATAGCGTCGACGCCACCGATCGCGACTAAAAGATTTAGCGTGGATTACCGCATTGGGTCGGACGAAGAAGAAGAACGCCACGGCGCTACTGCTACGAATTATGGGGGAGGCGTTGCTGGCGAGTGCGTTGCTGGGTGATGGGGAGTTGAATGGGTTGGTTGAGGGGGTGTGTGGGATGGGTATGAATGTGGTGAAGAAGAAAGAGGAGGGGGCGTTGAGTACGGGAGTTAAGAGCTTGGATGATGCATTGTGTGGAGGTGTAGCAGGTGGGAGTGTGGTGTGTGTTAGTGGTGAGGGGATGGGGGGGAGTGAGGTGAGCAATTTTCTGTCTTGTGAATGACAGATTGGGATGGGTGGGCTGATGGGAACAGGTGTGTCGAACGCTGCTTGTCAAGTCCTTGCTACAGCATCCGGACTCGATGGCTGCGGTTGTGGATACGACGGGGAACTTTGATGTTATGAGGGTGTACACGCTTTTACTGGGGCAGCTGAAAAGGAGCACGGACGTTCTGGAGGCTGTGAAGTCTGAGACTGGTGCTACGGTCGAGGACGTTGCGGCGAAGATACTTGATCGGGTTAAGATCATGCGGGTGTTTGATCTTGTGGGGGTGAGGGAGGCGGTTGGGGAGATTAGGGATGGGCTGGAGGGGAAGAGTCGAGTGAGTGGTCAACGAGGGGAGGCGAAAGAGAAGGAGGAACAGGCTGTTGAGACGGAGGCGCATATACCGGAGACACAGGGGATACCGAAGAGGACTTGTGTTGCGGATAGCGAGGACGAAGATGATGAGGAGGAGGAAATGCTCTTCGATACAACCACAACAGCACCCGCGCCAGAACCGCATACACAACCAACCTTCGGCCAACGACAACCAGATCCAATCCAACCCGTCCAACGAGAAACACCCCTCAACCCCCAAGACAACCACAGCACAGCTAAAATCAAATTCATCCTCATCGACAACCTTGCCCAAGTCATCAACCCGCTCCTAAAAAAAGACTACATCAAAGGTCACCCTCCCCTCCCTTACCCATCTACCCCCTACTAACACACACCGCAGCAAACGCCCTATCATCAACCTTCCTCCAAACCCTCAACCACCTAACCCGCACTCACACCCTGTACACCATCCTCGCAAACCTAGCTACACAACCCTACGCTCCACGCCCGAATCAAGCGCAGCCAGAACATCAGAAGCAGCTTCCTCCCCCGCCGCCGTCGATATTCGCGAGTAGTGCCATCGTTCCCAGTCTGGCGAGTGTATTGCCGCGGTACGTTGATGTGAGTTTACTGGTGAGTCAGATGCCGCGCAAGAAAATGGACGCGAAGGTGTTTTATAGAGATGAAGGGGGTGGGAATGGGACTAGGGGTGTTAGGAAGATGAGGGGCGTGGAGATGGTGTGTGTGTTGGAGGTGCTGAGTGATCGGTGGGAAGGGAGGGTTGGGGCGTGGGGTACGTTTATGGAGAGCGAGGAAGGGGTGAGGGATATATCCTGATTCTGGAGATTGACACAGGGCTTCATCAATCTTCGAGACCCCAATTATCGTCTCCGACATTGGTCATCCAGCCTTTTAATCCCCCCTCAATCACATCCCTCTTCACCCGTTTCCTCTCATCGAACACCCCATCACTTTTAACATCCTCATACCTCCTCTTACCCAAGACCCGCCCTACCGCCGACACACCCACCAGCGCAGCAACCCTTACCGCCACACTCAACATACCCCTCCTACAAACCGCACTTGCGCCCCTAGCATCAAACTGCTTGCGACCCTGCAGTACACCACCTATCAGCGTCTCTTGCCACCCCGGACTCCATATCGCCGACAAATTGCTCGCCACGGCTTTTTCCCCAGCTTTCACGCATCGGCGACTCCATTCGAATTCCCGTCTCGTTGGCGCGACGCTGAATTCGTTCCATTTATATCCCCCTCCCCACGTCCCGATCATTTCGTCTGAGACGCCCTTCATCCGTCCAGAGCGGCTGAATGCGCGCTCACACGCCGCTCTAACGAATTGCGATTCCGGAAGCACCAATGTGTTGATATACGCATTCCGCGGCGAAACCAGGAGCGATGTTGTCGCAGACAAGAGGGAGAAAGCTTGGCGCAGGGCGAGTTTGTCGGTGCAGGATTTTGAGAGGGTGGGTGGTGCGTCGGGGCGGGAGGGCTTGAGGCGCACGGTACCTAGGCGGTCGAAGTTTGCGCGGCCGCGTAGTGCTGCTGCTTCGCTTTGAGAGAGGGATGGAGTGGGAATGGGAGGGGATATGGTTGGTGGCGCGGAAGTCCAGGGTGTGGAGTCGGCTTGGGACGACATGGTGAGTTCCATGCTGGCGTCGCCGCAGGGGGCTTCGGAGCAGTATATGTGGATGGTGACGTCTGGGGGGATGGTGAAGGGTTGGATTCCCTCGTTTTGTGCATCGAGGTTACCTTTCTCGAGAGGGGTTGAGTGCTTGATCCAGGGTGAGGATGGGTATGGTGGTGTTGAGATGAGGAGGCATTGGTCGAGAAGGAAGCGGTTAAAGGTGCGGATTGTGAGGATTTCGGCGTGCCAGTCGTGTAGGACGTTGCCGTGACAGAGGGGAAGTTTGGTGGAGGGGAGACATTTCATGCCGGTTCTGTATGGAGGTCAACATGATGCGTTTGAAGAATAGCAATTCCCATCGTCGAACGAAATGGTAATGTAGTAACAGAATATGAAGTCTTGAGCAAGTGCATATTGCCTGAATGGACAGCGAATTGATGTACAGCGCCAACGAATCGGACGAGTGTCCAAACAAGGCAGAAACAAGCTTACCCAAGAGAGACGCAAGAAAGCTTGCCGGCTACACTAAGTCACACGCATAAGCCGCCAAATGCTACACTTCTGGACAGACGTGGAAGGATTACCCTTCGATAAGACGACGCCCGCAAGTGGGACCCATTCCCTGCTGCCATCGCTGCGAGGCCGCGGTTTGCGCTTCTCGGGCAGCTTTTCAAAGGCCGCCAGCACGCAGTCTGCGATGGCATCTGCGTCTACCGTCATGTTATGTTGGTGTCCGTGTCTTGGTGGTGGGAGAAAGGCGGAAGAGACGGGAGCGTCATGTCCGCCGCTAGTCCTTCACCCATTGCGGCGTTTACTGTCACTTACTGTGCTCTCTATCGCAGCTACCCTGTCGCATCGTTCGCAGCGTATACTAAGCCCTAGCACCGTATTATTATCACCTCCGCTTTCCCTTTCCCTCCCTCAACATGCAAGCGTTTGGTGAGCCATGTCCACGACGCTGCGGCGTTCAGTCGCATTCGCGGCACAGCTCACGGTTGTCCCAGTGCCCAAGAACCGCCGCGTAAGGACACCAATTATACTACTATGAGAAGAGTACCTGACTGACACACACGCAGCCAAAGTTCGAACTACACCTGAAAGTGAGCTTCTATTGCGACACATGGACACCCGCGCACCCGCCATACTAACACCCCACACCAGATCCTCGACCTCAACAACGTGCCCCTCGTCAACGGCACCTCGTTCATAAAATGGCACCTCTCGCACTCGACCGCGGCCGAGCACCGCGGCCGCACCGACTCCTGCCCCATCCGCGACCACAAAGTGCTGTACAACTACACCATCGCGCTCCCCGTGCGCCTGACCGTCGACAAGAACGGCATGCTGCAAGAGTCGCTCCTCGAACTTGAAGTCATACAAGAGTACACAGGCGCGGGGCGGGGCGAGCGCATTACTCTAGGGCGCGTGACGCTCAATCTCGCCGAGTACGTGGAGCAGTCGGACCTCGCACCTGCCGAGGGCGAGGAGCCGGGCGTGATGCGCAGGTACTTGATGCAGAGCAGTAAGATCAACAGCACGCTTAAGCTGGGCGTGTATATGCGGCATGTGGAAGGGGACAAGAACTTTGTGGCGCCGGCGCTGAGGACGGCGCAGGTTTTCAGTGGGATTGCGGGGATCATGGCGGGGGAACAGGCGGAGGGGGAGGATAATGGATGTACGTGTATTATCTATATGGTTGGTAGTGGAGGAAATGCTGACAGTACAACCACAGCAACACCCTCCCTCTCCACCAAATCCCGCGAAGCCGGCGAGCTGCAAGACATGTACCGCCGCACGCTCGCCGCCTACTGGTCCGCACAGCCCGGCGAGCTCAAAGCCGACGAGTGCATCGAAGATATCTTCGCCGGCGGCGACGGCTGGGGCGACCGCGAGAAGCCGTATAGCCAGCAACAACGCGTGCGGTACGACGTGGGCGATAGTAGCGGGAGTGGCAGCGACATGCACAAGTCGGCGGAGACGCTGATGCAGAAGGACATGCACGGTGTGAGGGGCAGAGGTAGTCTGGAGCAGCAGGCGGCCAAGATGAAGAGTGAGCAGGAGAAGAGGGGGAAGGGGAGGGGGAGGGCGAGGGCGAGCTGGGAGGTGGATGAGTTTGAGGTTAGGGAGGATTTGTGTAGTTGGCGGAGGCCGAGATGACCTTCTTCTCATTAAATATGAATTACTTTCGCATGTCTATCTCAATTGAGTCCTTCATGTTGACATCCATGGATGGTCTGCTTGAGATGACGCTCACGTGGGTTCGCGATCGGCAGAAGCGGGTAGGGCTGAAGGCGGTCAGAAAGTTCGAGGCTTCATCGCTCCTACCGTCCCAGATGCATCTACACACCACAGTTCGACGACTCCTACTCTGACCTCTCCATGCTCGCCCCTCGAGCGTCCGGTGCCTACGTATGCCTGCGATGTGAGCTTCAGCTTGCGCGACGGCGACTGCCTCCATACACCCGCCCAACCTACCACGCGAACTTTTCCACGACCGCACGCCGCCGCGATGACGTAGACAAACCGAAAGCGCCGTCACGGCCGGCCACTACCGGGCTGAAAAGGCTGACAAAGGAATTCTACAAGAAGGGCAAGCTCGTGCGGGAGACGTCGGCACGCCTGGGCGGTCTGAAGACGCTGGGCGACGACTCTGAGATTCTGGTGGTGCGACAAGTGGCGGAATATGACGACACGCCTGTAGAGCCAAAGAAGAGGAAGAAGCTTAGTGAGCCGATTGCCGAGGCAGATCTGTACGCTTCAGTAGAGCAGGAGCAGGAGGACATCACGCCCGAAGAGGTCCGCGAACGGATCGATGTGCTGCGTCCGGAGAGCGACGTCGAACCTGGGGAACCGCAATTTGTCTCGCAAAACGCATTCATAAAGCTCAAGAAGGATCTCGTAGATGGCTTCTCTTCGGTGCAGTTGGCGTACTACTACTCGAACATGAAGAACTTCGAGCCCATCGAGCTGCACAATGACAGTTTGCTGCCTACCCCAAAGGCCGAGGGAAGCATTTCCACGGGCTTCAAAGCACACACACAATGGCATCCCGGCACCACACCCATACACAAGCGGGCAAACGTCAGGAAGTGGCTTCTTGTGGACCGCATCTTGAGGAACCTGTGGAAGCTTGTGCCGCAGGAGGAAGTTGAAGCGCCGGGAGAGATTGAGATTCGTTTGGAGCCGTGGCTGGTCACGCTGCTCAATGCTGGGGGTGCATACGACTGTCCCATTTCCTCGAAGTGAACTGACACAAGCGTAGAGAACGAAACTATACTGCGCAACATCAGCGAGACCCGGAAAGCGCGTCTCGAAATACACCAACAGCACAGTATCCTGCGTATCACGGCCGACAAAACAAGCGCCGAGTACGCCGCCCACGACGTCCAGAAAGCCCTGCGGAGTGTCGTGGTCAAGAAATTTCAGCTCAGGCTTTGGTTGCCGTGTCTAGAGGAACACAAGATCCCAAACGACAAGAACCTGACAGCACTGTACACGAACGATGATTTCAACATGATTGCCTCTTCCACCCGCACAAGTATACAGAGCATACGCAGCAGATCATATGTGGGTTGTACACACAAAGATGCAAGCACTAGCTAACAACGCCAGCTCATTCTTCGAGGTCTAGACAAGAGCGCTGTTGAAGAAGCGGAGCGAATGCTTATACGGCTTCTACCATTGAAGGATCCCTCTTACCAGACAGGGACCATAAAAGCGATACTGCGGGCCACCAAAAATCAGAGCACGGGTCCCGCTTTTCTGGCTCCTTTGGTTGACGACAGCTCTCTTGATTATCAGGATCGCCGTGTGAAGTCAGGCAGGTGGACGTTTCCAGTTGTCAAAATCTCTCACGGCAAACGAGATGACAGCGAAGAGACGGTGAAGCCTTCAAAGGCCTCGGCACGCGACAACAAGAAACGTGATCTAGAGGCTACCAAAAGGGCATGGGATGCTCTGATAGGAGCCTGCAAAGAGCCCCGCGAATTACCTCCACAAAAGCTGGAAGCCGCGGGGGAGCTTGAAACCTGGGATCCGAAGCCTGAGTTCAAAATCTCCGCTGAATTTGGTCAGATCCTCGTCCCTCTGGACGAAGCAGCCGGAAATGAGCACACTATCACGCAGACTGAAAAAAAACTCCGCACCCACAGCGCTATCTTTGCATCCCAAGTCCCTGGCTTGACAAGCCTCCTTGTACCGCCTCAACAACCCTCGGACAACGAGGAAGCAATCCCTTCCATCAATGGCGTCTCGCGCACGGCTGCGCCATCCCTCTTCTACAACTTCATCCCCGCGCCCCTCCAGAAGAATTTCGACCCTGGCCAACTCTTCCCACAACTCCGTATCCAGATGCGCACCAGCCCCAATGGCGGCAAAGCGACCCTCCACAGGCTCACGCTTACTTTCCAGCAGCACATGAACGATGTGCTGCTTCCACACAAGGCGGTCGACATACGCTTTACCCGACGCGGCCGCCTGACGTCTCTCAAGAAGCAGCACAGCAATCCCAACGTGCACGGATGGGCGCATACTGTGTGCAAAAATATCGCTTCCGGCGAGCGCCTGACTGCACCGCCCCTGACCATCGACGTACCCGCCTGGACAATTCCCGGCCTCGCAGCTGACGCGAAAGAGACACGACAAGTCACGTATCTCTTCTCGCGCGTGTCGTTCAAGCAAGCTGTTCAAGCGTCGTTTATGGATACAGTCGTCGCGTACAACACGATCCAGTCGGGAAAATTGGGAGCTCGTGGTGGATCACTGTGCATGTACAGTGACCAGGCGGAGAGCATTGAAAAGCTGTTCGAGGACGAGGACGGGGTCAAGAAATTTATTGACAAGAGCTTTGTCATGGCGGATCGCATTACGCAGGCGGCGGGGCGCACAACGGGCGTGGGGAAGATGGTGGGTAGGCCGCGGAATGAGGATAGCGAGAGGAGGATTAGGAGGGCGGAGGAGCGGGCGAGAGCTGCGGCGGAGGGACATGTGTCTGCGCCTGAGCAGCTTACGACTGAAGGTACGGGCGCGAGCAAGGATTCGGCGCCGGTTGAGCATGATGCTGCGGGGGATATTGGGGATCCGTTCATGTCTAGTTTTTTGACGGTGGATGAGCAGGATGCTCTTTACGCTATGGAAGAAGGAATGGTAGGAGAGGGGGACGGCAGTGTGGTCCATGAGGAGAATTTGAAGTCGCAGGCGTAGAAACCAAGTTGCCTGTGGTCGGAAACATCGAATGGTGGAGTGTAATGAAGTTGTATGGTAGACGATGCGACTGGCACGTATAGCCTGTGCAAGGGTATCAAACTCCCGAATCTTCAAGTCACAAACACCTTACGAGCCGAGTCTTCCGACTGTCTACATCACCCAGCCTGGCCTTCTTCCTGTCAGTGAAGATGAAACCAAAACGCCAGCCCACCCCAACGCCCTGAAACGCTGCCATGCGTGAAAGAAACCCGGGCCCACGCTCCCTTTCACACTCCCACCCCAATGACGAAACCCCAACTCCCCACTATCTCCCCACCTCACCTCAAACCTCTCAACAACATGTCCCTCAACGCTACCCCCACCGTGCGCACAACCCTCCACCAGCTCGCCACCGCCCTCGACATCAGCGAAAACGCACTCATCACT
>Ga0265798_10001519_pt1 | contig 36075 bp, 1 predicted proteins | sample P3T30metagenome_FD_192430 | JGI IMG/M metagenome (GOLD analysis project Ga0265798, IMG submission 192430) | Plant litter microbial communities from East Loma Ridge, Irvine, California - P3 T30 | ecosystem: Environmental > Terrestrial > Plant litter > Unclassified | place: USA: California...
ATAGCTACTTACTAATACTATAATAATCTAAAGAGCTACTTAGATTATAAAAGTAACTACTTTAGTATCTAACATATTTACTATCTGAGGACGCCTCTAAAGAAGAAATTAATTAGCTAAGTAAAAAGAAAACTTAGATAGAGATTTTTAAGTTATAAGCCTAAAATTAACTACTCATATTAAAATAGATATAGACTTAAAAGTATAACTAAGATAGCTATTTTCTTAAATATAAAGCTTAAATTATAGTTTATAGTAATCTCTAAAAGAAGAACTTAATTAACTCTACTTGTATAGTAACTCTTATTATAAAGTTCTTTTACGCTATAATAGTAATTATTATCTAAGATAATTTGGTGATTAAATAGTTTCATATTATAGAAGTTTTTCTTGTTATAAAGGTTATAGTAACAAACTTAGTAATTTGTAAAATACTAGATAGCTTTAAAAAGCTAGAATTAAATATATCTCTCTTAACTACGCGCTTTATAAATTATTACACTCTCTACTATTATAGTATAAAAGGTTCTTAAAAGTGTTAAAAGCTATTAGTATAATAGCTTCTTAAAAAGAGCTATACCTCTTCTTTAATTAAGAATGTAAGATTCTTATTCTCTTTTATATTAATAATGTTTTATTACTTTACTATAAAATATAAAACAATCAGGTATAGTTATATAGGCTGAAATCTTTAGTAAGTATAAGATCTAAGATTATAAAGATATAAAGTAAGTTTTTAATATTTCTATAATTAGAGACTTATATCTAAAGATAATTATATTTATCTATAATATATATATAGATAAGATACTTAAGAAGCTTAAGCTTAAAGATAGATTTTTCTTTTTAATACTTTTACTATTAGAAAAGCTAATTAAGAATACTAAAAAAGTAACTAAGTCTTTAATTAAGAGATACTAAAAAATAGTTAGCTTTATACTTTATATAGTAATTATACTTTAACTAAATATAGTATATACTATCTTAAAGCTCTTATACTTCTTTCTAAATTCTAGCTAATAATATAAAAAAGCTATAGAGTAAGTAATTATATATCTTTACTATATATACTACAGTATAATTAAGTATAGTAACTATTATAAGTCTGATTTAATAACTACTAGAAATATATTTTTAACTAATAATTTAGAAGCTTACTACTTATTTTATAGATATATTACTATATTATATAAAGGCGTAATTTTCTAGAAAGCTATAAAATAGAGTATAGTTACTACTTCTACTATAGAAGTAGAGCTTTTTACTTTTAAGTATACTACTAAAAAAGCTGTAGTACTTAGGCACTTTCTTACAAAGATAGAACTTAATCTTAAAAAACTCTAGATTATTTAGTATAATAATTAATAGACTATTAAGCTAGTAATTAGTAAAAATAAGTAGATTAATACTTAGCTTAGGTATATTAGTATCTAAAATATATAGCTGTAGTACATAGATACTAAAAAATTATTTAAAGTTAAGTTTATAATAACTATAATTATACCTATAAAGAGATTAACTTAATTAATTATCTAGTAAGAGCTTAAGAAGTTGAAATAGCTATTAAACTTATAAGATTTATGATATTTTATCCTTAAAAAGTAGATAAAGTAGAAAAAACTCTATTTAGACTACTACTATAAAGGTTAATTATTTTTAAATCAAATCTTAGTTACTCTAAGCAGCGCTTAATTATAAGAAAGTAATTACTAAGAATTAATGTAAGTATAAAGTAGCTAAATTACTAAACTTTTTTACTAAATTAATCTATATAGCTATTAAACCTATATAGCTACTAACTTACTAACTAGTACTATAGTTATAATTATTAAGATTAGAATTCTTAATCTATTCATTCTTAAAGTTCTTAATCTAGGCTTATAGATAAGTTTACTTAGTGTTATAAGTCTATATATAAGTCTTAACTAGTAAGCGCTTATACTTAACTCGTATATACTTCTACTTATACTTAAACTTAGCTAGCTTATACTATATATAGTAGTAGAACCTACTACTTATAATACTAAATATTAAGCTATTAGATTAGTAGCTAAAAAGCTAAAAATCTTAATACTAAAACTATAAGTTCTGCTACTAAGACTAACAATAGCTATACTAATTACGCTACTAATTTTATCGCTACTTATTTCTAAATTAAGAATAATACAGCTAGAATAAAATTAGTGTCTACTACCAGAACTAATACTAACAATAGTATTCTAATTATTACTATAATAAATTAAAAGTAATATGTAGGTAATCTTAAGTAGAAAATATAGATAGTAGTATTAACTAGTAATCATTTTTATTAATACTTTTTTTACTCTTACTTAGTAGTATTAACTTAGCGTAAGTACTATATTAATAAAAGTCTTTAAAAGTTATAGATAAATTAAACTTATAGCTTTTTTTACTTGACAACTTAAGAGTTTTATTAAATAATTTAGATAAAGTTTTAAGAGAGCTCTTAGCTACTTTCTTTTTCTTCTTATATATATAAATATCTTAATAAAGCTTATAGTAATAATTTTAAGCTTTCTTTAAGCCTTAGCTTTATTATTAAGATAGTAAAGAATTAAAAAGCGCTAAAGAGTAGATTCTAAACTTACTTTAGAACTATAATACTACTCTATATTAATAAAGCGCTAGTATAAACTTTTACTTAGCTTAATATACTTATAAAAGTAATAATATATATAGCGCTAGACTTTATATAAACGCTTAAAGTAATTAAACTTTTAAATATTACTCTAGAGTTACTAATAAATATAATAGTTATATGTTAGACATTTTAGTATATTATTGTTAAGTATTACTCTAATAAGCTTGTAAAGATAACTAGTATAATATTAATACTTAGATTAAAAAGTCTTAGGCTTAAAAGCTTTACTCTTAGATTACTTACTAGAGCAACTATAATCTTAGCTTAGAGACTTCTACTCTTTTTAATCTTAGATATCTTACTTCTTTATATAATTAGATTACTAAAAACCTAAGTTCTAAAGCTAAGAAGTATTATTACTAATAAAAATACTACTCTTAAGATTATACTTAATAGATTTATAGATATCTTTATTATTAAAATTACTAAACTAAGCGCGCTTATAACCTAAATTACAAGTTTAGTAGTCTAACTTAGAGTACTTACGCTACTACGCTTAATCTTAATATAAATTAGTATTATTATTTTTTATAAAGCTTTAATTTACTAGTATATTTAGAGTTTAAGTACTTAAAGAGAAGATAAATAAATTATTACTCTAGGTTATTATACTAAAAGAAAAAGGTAGTAAATATTAATTAGAAGCTACTAGAAGTTAATTACGTAGTAAAGGCTAAGCGCTAGTATATAGAGTACTATTACGCTAAGCCCTATTACACTAAATACTAGCGCGTATATAATAATTACTACTACTAAGATTATTATAAAAGACGCTATTATAATAGAAGCTAGAATACTAATACTTATAGCTATTATTAAAGTTAGAAGTGAAGTTATTAGACTAAATTATTATTATTAGCTATTACTTTAAGTATAAAAATAAGAACTTACTATAGTAATAAAAAGAATAAAAAGTAAGTAAAGTAAAGAGTTAAGTATAGAAGCTTAAAAGTGTATAAGCTTAAAAGTAAAGAATTCTAAGTAGATAAAAAAGTTAGATAAATAGCGTATAGGCTTAAAAGCTTAAGTATTTTAATAATACAGTAAAAAGAATAACTATAGTAGAGAAGAGAAGAATTAAGAGACTTGTTATTGTTAATAAAGTCTCTAATTTTAGCTTAAGCGCGCATTTATTTAAGTAGCTATTATAGCTTATTAAGCTATTAATTATATTGTAAACTTTACCTAAAAAAGGTAAACAGCTTAAATCTTACGATTAGAATTATCTCTTAATAGTTAAATACCTAGATTCTTATAGGTATTAGCTAGATTTTAGACTATTATAAAGTAATTTCTAACTTAATAGAGTTAATCTTTAAACTATTAAGCTACGTTTAAATAAGTAAGAGCTTAGTACTATCAGTATTAAGTATAATTAAACGCTTATCTAGGCTATAACCTACTGCTATACTTTAAATTCTTAAACCTGAATTCTAGTAAAGTATACTAATTATAGTAGATTTAATAGAATTACATTTAGTAAAGTAAATTATTATTTTTACTACTTTAGAGAGTATATTAAAGTTAGAGAGTAGTTATAATTACATAATTATAGATATATAATTACTTAGCTCTTATGTATATAGCTAGAGATTTTATTTTAACTTTCTTTAGTAGTATAATAATTATAATATACTTAAATATCTCTAATTATTAATTATCTCTCTAGCTTTAATAGTATTAGTAATACTAATTTTATAAAAGACCAAGCTTATTAGTCGTACTAAGTAACTATTACTTATCTTAGATACTAAAAAGTTAATAGTATTTACTTAAGTAGTAGATACAGAGAAGAAAGTGTTTAATATCTTTAAAGTTATATTAGTATTAGTATTAAGCCTAGAAGTAATATCTAGGTATTTAGAGTTTAAAAAGATATAAAAAGCTCTTAAAGATATAAAAAGCTTTTAGAAATTTCAAGAGCTTTTAGATATATAAGAAAATCTTAGAAATATAAGAAGTTCTTTAAGATAGAAAAAAAGAAAAAGAGTATCTTTTATGTATATAGCTTTTTATACTTCTCTTTAACTTACTATTCTCTATACTATAGTTTATCTACGCAAATATTATTTTTATTTTATAGTAGTATAGTACTATAATTTAATATTACTCTAGACTTGGAGTTTATCTATACTACTTTAACTTCTACCTATCTAATTCTATAGCTATAAGAAAGACTTCTACTCTTTTTACTAAGCTCTTTACTAAGAGCTTTTTTTTTAAAAAGCTTCTATACTAACTTCAAAGAATATTTTAATATTTCTATAGCTTTATAGCTTGTTATTACTACTTCTAAGTCTACTTCTAAGTATACTAAAGAAGCTCCTATTACTATTACTCTCTATAAGTATATTATTATTATTATTATTATTATTATTAATATTGTAATATATCTATAGTAAATCTTATAAAAAGAGTTTTATTAAATTTATAGCTATATATAGTAAGTATAAAGTATTTAAAGATATATCTATATTAAGATTACAATATAGAGTTACTAACTACGTTTTGTTATTCTACTCTATATTAATACTTTACTATAATAAATATAATTATGGTCTCTAAATATATAAATTCAAATATCTTTTAGTATATTTCTACTATAGCTATATATTCTAGAAATTAATATACTTAAAAAAAAGTATTAATCTACTTAGTTCTTTTAATAACTAGTCTTATAGTTTACTAATTATTATACTAAAATATCCAGAGTTTTTTAAAATTAAGTACTAGTTCTTTTAAAAAATAGGTAAGCGTATTATCTTTTTTAAGTAGTGTACTTAAAAGTATAAAGCTTTACTCTTTTAGTAGATATAGTAACTATACTTTACTCCATAGCTTTTTAAATTATTAGATCTTTATATAATATAGTAATAGACTTATAAAATAATTGGTAAGTTTCTAAATTACTAGTAAAAAATATATCTTTAGTAACTATTGGATCAGGTTTATTATAGTTACTATACTAGATTATGACATAGTAAGTATAGTAACAAAATCTAATTACTTACTCTATTTAGCCTTCTTATTATAACTACGTAAATATTTAAAAATTATAAAAGCTTTAAGATACTATATACTATATTTATTAAATGTATAATTACTATATCTAGCATAAAGCTCACTAGTTTTAAGTGTCTTTTTATTGTAGACTTATTTACTTCTCTAGTACTCTTAATTATCTCTTCTAATAGTAGAAGTATTAGAGAAAAAGACTAATTTCTAAGTTTAAACTTTAAAAGTATTTTTTTTGTTTATTTATTATAAATAAGTCTAATAACTTTTCAATTTTAGTCTGTAATTATAAAAAAAGAAGCTACTTTGTATTTCTCTAATCCTAGATCTTATACCTACTAGAGATTTTAGCTTCTATATTTATTACTTACTACTTTATATATCTATTTTAGAGAAATAGAATATTATTAATATAAGACAAATAAAGAATCTTTTATATTTAATTAAAAAAGAAGAATAGCTTTTAGTAGTTTTTCAGACCTTGTTATACTATAATAGTAGTTAATTTTATAATTTATATAGCATATTATTTAGATATATACATAGTTCTAGCTTTGAAAAGCTATCTAGTATTTTATATATTATAAAGCTCTCTACTATAATCGTTAAATTAAGAAATACTTCTATTATATTAAACCATTAAATTTCCAGATTACTTTAAGTAGTAATTACTATTATAGTATAGAAGATCTTTATGGTAAGAGTTACTATATTAACAGATTTAATGAAAGTTTCTTTATAAATTTCTTATAAACTATAATTTTAGTTTTATATTTAAAAAGAAAAGTTTATATTAATTACACTTATAATTCTATGTCTAATTCACTACAAGTAGCTAAATCTAGACTTATAATCTATAAATTTTGATTTTGATTTTCTTTATAATTAGCTAATTAATCTTACTTTCAAAGATATATTAAAAAGTATATATATTAGGTACTAAAGTAGTTACTTTTTTAATCTATAAGGCTTTTATAAATTTTTTCAGTATTAGTATATAGTTCTTAGCTTATATATACTAAGTATAGTAGCTATAAATATAACGTTTATAATTTTATAGCTACTTTAATTATTCTAATCTTTTTAAGAACTAAAGAGATAGATTTTATAAAAGTTAATTTAGGCTTATCTATTACTCAAGCCTATAATTACTGTATTTATTCTACTTACACTACTACTCTCTTCTACTTTTATATAAGGGTTAAGAGCGTTAAACTTAATAGTATAGTTTTAATTTCTAGAACTGTTAAAAGACTAAATACTACTATATACTATAAACTAAAGTATCTAAAAAATACTTACATTATAATTATATAATATGTTACTTAACTGCGTTGTACTTATGTTTCTGTACTAGAATATTTAACAAAGTAAAAAAATACTAAATAAGAATAAAACTACTTTAATATTAATACCTATAAGTTTATATTACTACTATTAACTATTATATAGTCTTAAAGATAACTACTTTATAGTCTTTAATAGTACTATAAAGTCAAGATCTAGTAATAAATTTATTAGATATAAGCTTAGGTTTAATAGTAGCTACTACTTAAATTCTAGTATTAGCTACTACTATTAATATCTAAGTTATTACAGTATTAATAGTATAATTAGTGTAATTAGAGATAGTTATAGTAAAGAGATCTATAGTTCTTATTATATAAAACTATTAGTTTAAGGTTTAGTTTTCTTAATCTTAACTTTCTTAACTAAACTAGTATAGATCTAATAACGTAAAATATAGTAAAACAATTACAAAATTTCTTTACTATATTTAGTATTAACTTACTAAGTTTTACCATAATTATAAAGAACTAAAGACTAAAAATAATTACTTACTTATTTATACTTATAAATAGGTTTATACTACTAAAAAACTTTTCTATATACTTAGCTTAGAAACTATAGACAAAAGTAAAGTAGTAGTAAATCTTCTAGTAGTAAGGTTGAGTAGTTAGTTACTTGTTATAGAAGCTAAATTTACTAGAAAATTCTTAATTTTATTAACTTTTGCTTCTAATAATTAGATAAATACCTTTCCTCTATTACATAATATTCAAAATAACTAAGATCTAGCTTAGCAATAATTAGCTTTTTTATTAGTAGACTAAAGAAAGTTTTCTTCTCTATTGATTTTCTAATAATTGAATATTTTAAGTTTTATAAGTTAAGTAGATAATTAAATCTTTTTACTATTACTAGTTAGATAATTCATAGATATATTTATTATAGGAAAGTGTTAATATAGAGTACAGTGATAAAACGCAGTTAGTAACTCTATATAGTAATCTTAATATAGGTACATCTTCTATATACTTTATACTTGCTATATATAACTATAGAAATTAGAAAAAACTCTCTTTCTAATATTTACTATAGATATTAATAATAATAACGTACTTATAGGGAGTAATAGTAATAGAAGCTTTCTTAGTAGACTTAAAGGTAGACTTAAAAGTAGTAATAGAGAAGCTATAGGCTTATAGAAATATTAAAATATCTTCTATATAAAATTGAAAGTAGAAATAAGCTTTCTAAAGTAGATACTAATAGTAATAATAGAAAGGTCTTAGTAAAAAGAGTAGAAGGCAAAGCCCTTGAAAAAAGTAGAAGATAAAGTGTAGTATAATATTAAATAAAAGCCTTTCTATTAGCTATAGAAATAGATAGAAAGCTATAGTAGAAGTAGTATTAAACTATAGTACTACGTAAGTAAATTTTAGTTAGCAATAGAGTTAAATTACAGTATAGAGAATAGTAGCCTAGAAGAGATAATATAAAACTTCTACGTATATAGAGAATACTTCTTTTTATTTTATATCTTTCTTAACCTCTATATACTTCTAATCTACTAATGTATCTACTAAATATAAAAAACTTTCTATACTAAACTTCTTTTTTATACTTACTATTAAGGCTTTAGTTCTTATAGATACTTAAACGTTAGTACCTAAAGGCGTAATAGGATATACTACTCTAGTAAAGTCTACTAGCTATAAGCGTAGTCTATGTAACCTTCTAGTTCTTTCTAAAAAATTTAAAATAAAAGACTTATAGTATATAGCTATAAAAATAGAGCTAAAAAACGCTTTCATTAAAATAGTAAGAGGTAGATAAGAGTAATTACTACTAATAGAAGACGCCTCTTAGCTTTATATATTATAAGTATATGCTATTTTACCTAAATAACTTTTTCTTATACTATTATAATATTTATAGAGAAATAGTTTAATTAGCTTAGTATATTAGATAAGAAGCTAGCTAAGTTAGTAAATACGCTAGTAACCTAAAATAAGAATAACTTTATCTAAAATATAGTAAGTAATATTTTTCTTAGCTAGAGGTAGATAGCGCTTTACTAGCTATATAAAATAGTATATATATAGTATAGTATTAGGCTATACTAATAAACGTGTAATAATAAGCAGAATAGATAGTTAGTAGGCTAGAGAATAGCGTAATATAGTTACTAATATTGCTAGCTTATAAGAAATTATATATAAAATATAAGTTACTAGTAATCTTATAGATATTATATAGGTATCTTAGGTTAGTTTAGAGGCTTTGTACTAGCGTAGCTAGACTTACTAAGTTACTTTTTAGAGTTCCGTAATTATATAAGACTAGTATTAGTACTACTAGTTAATAGTCTAGATAGCTATTAGTAATAAATAATAAACATAAAGTAGTTAGTCTATTATAATTACGCGTATAGTAAATATTATATGAGTAGTAGTAGAAGTATAAGTGTTCTAAGTTATAAATCTAGGCTTACGTTAAAGATTTTCAAGTTTACTATTAGGTAATATAGTAACGCGTTATTACGTAATTACATAATTACATAATTACTTGATTTTGAAAAAAGTACGCTATAGACTCTATCTCTTAGGTCTAGAGAGAAAAGATATATTTATAAGTATAATTATAGTCTTTAAATACTTAAATAACAATTACTCTTTAGTATATTTTTACTATAGCTATATATCTTAGATATAAAAATATCTAAGCTAAGTAATAATCTAATTCTTTCTTTTAATAACTAAGTTTATAGTTTATAAACTATAATACTAAGCTATCTAGAGTTTTCTAACATTAAGTACTAACTTATTAGAATAGTATTTAAGTACTATAGATTTTAGAGTAATAGACTAAAAAGTAAGTAGCTTTACCTTTATTATAGGTATAATAACTATACTATACTTAATAGATTATATATATTATACGTTTATATAAGAATATTTTATAAGGGAGGTAATAGAGATTTATAATTACTAACTTTATAGTACTTTAATTATATTTATTCAGATTTATAATAAAAGAAAAAAGCCTTAAGAAATATACACTTTATTTACTAAAGGTATAACTACTATACATAGAATTAAGCTCTCTCTTCTCTAGTATCCTCTAATATAAAGGTTAGTTAATCTTTCAAAATTTTCTATTCGCTCTTCTAATAGTAAAAGTATTAGAAATAGAAAGTTTTTTTAAGCTTGAATTTTTTAAGTATATTATCTATATATGTACTATAAGCAAATATATTTATTCAGAATATTGTCTTTTTTGATAGTAGAAATTGTTTAAGGTTACTTATTATCGATCTAATTTTTACCTTTATTTTCCTAGAACTCTTTACTTCCGTAGCTAATAATTCTAAATTTAGATTCTTATACTAGAGTAAAAAAAGTTTAGAAATAATATGCTCTCTACTAAACTAAAAGTATACTTTATTTAAAAGTACTATTAGTCTGAAAATTTTTAGCATTACTAAAAGCCTTTGAAACTATAATAGTAGTAAGTCTATTAATCTATATAGTGTATAGTTAAGCTATAGAATGAAATCTAGCTACTTAAAGCTATTTAGTCTTGTTTAATTACTAGAGTACTTACTGAGTTTTGTTTTTAAATAGAGATAGTTTAATTATAATAGAGTATACAGCCTCTAGACTTAATTAAGTAGTGATAACTATTATAATAAAAAAAATCTACTTACTAAATTTTGAAAAATATTTAAATCTATTTAGGTTTCCTTTGTTAATTTTTCTCTAAGCTTTAATTTAAGCTTTATATAAAAAATAATAATAATTTTAATTATACTTATAAGTCTTTACTTTTTTTTAACTAAACTAGCTAATCTTGAATCTATAGATTTTAATATTCTATTTAAGCTTTCTTTTAACTTAGCTAATAAAACTTTTCTATAAACGTAAATTTAAAAAGCGTATATATTAGAAACTAGAGTAGTTACTTGTATAGCTTAAGTAGCTTTTGAAGATTATTATAGTATTAGTTAGTAGCTCTTAGCTTATACTTACTAAGTCTAAAAGCTAATATATTTAAGTCTTTAGTCTTATTAAAAGCTTTCGTATTTTAGTTTTTTAAAAACTAGAAGAGTAGATTCTTTAATAGTCAATCTAAATTTTTCTATAACTTAAGCTTAGAATTACCGTATTTACGCTATCTAGACTACTTTTCTTTAATTAACTATACAGTAGTATAAGCTTTTTACTTTTACTTTCTTATTATTTCTATTTTCCGAAATTCTCCTAAAAAAAAGAATACTTCTAATAATTTTTATTTTTCTTTTTAGTTTTAAGCTTTTACTATTGTACGTATACTACTATTCTATTTTTATTCTGTATATTTATAGCTATAATTAGTACTTTACTATGTACTTTTAATTTATAAATATGTGGTAAGAAAGGTTAGTTCTTTAAACATAGTAATAGTAGTAATTTAAACTTATAAGCTAGCCTAAAAGAGCTATAATTTGAGAACATTCTTTTTATATAATTCTATAAGCTTTAGTAAGCTTGTAATACATAGAAAGACCTAAAAGAGTTTTATAGCTTGTCTTATTAAGTTCTAAATAGTTCTTAGTAGCTACTTTGCGTAGTTAATACGTAATTATCTTAAAGGACTTTTAGAGTGTGAAGTAAGAGTAATTATATATTAAACTATTACGTAATTATTATTAGGTTAGAGTAATACTATAGATATAAGTATAATTAGCGTTATACCTATAAAAGTAAGAGAAAAAAGAAAGAGAGTTTAGAAGTCTAGAGACTTAGAGTTATGATGATATATTATTTAATAGCTAGATCTAATATATAGAATAATAGTACATAATAGCTTACTAAGCAAATAAGTGTTTATAGGAAGAGTTATTTATATATCTTACGCTACTTTTTAAGTTTACTATAATTTTATATAAGTTATAATATTTATTATAAATATCTACAACATAACTTTTTCAATAAACTAAGACAATAAATATAAATAACTTCTATAATTAATACTAGAAGATACTTCTCTTAACTCTCTTTAAGAATTTAATCTAGAATAAGATACGTACACTATATATTTAGCTAACTAAGCTTTTTTTTAACCTTAGACTTTATAATAAGCTTATACTTTTTCTTTACTATCTTAGTACTATAAATAAGCTTCTTAGGTTAATTTTAAACTATATTACTAGTAATAAGCTACTACGTATACGATTTATTATTAAGAAGTAAGTTAGTATTCTAGTTTTTAGTAGATAAAAGTATATAAAACTAGTAGACTTTTAAGTTAAAAAGAAGAACTTATACACTATACTTATAAAGGTTAACGCCTATAGTAAGCTCTTTTTACACTAGAAGAAAAACTTTCTTAAGCGTGTAGCTAATAATAGTTACGCTAGTATATAGCTTAGGTAGTTTAGCTATCTTTTTACTCTTTTTAAAATAATATAGCTTTCTCTATAAGCTATCTTATATATAAATAAAATTAACTAACTAAAGCGCGCGCCTTTAATAATACGTAGCTAGAATCAATAAAATAGAAGAATATGTTATAAGTAGAAATTCAAAGTTAAGTATAAAGATTAGGCTTAGATAGGTAAATTAACTAGTAGAGTATAGGTAAGGTAAATAGCAGAGCGTATTAGAAAGAAGGAGTAAGAGATAAGGTCTTATTATTATTATTAGTATTTACGTAGTTATTTATATATTGTAATAATATAATATATTATAAATAAATACTAAGTGCTAAGTACTAAGTAATACGTAAATACTACTGCTTTGTATAGCTACAACTATAGTAATAAAGCTATAGTAGAAGAATACTTCTATACTTTATTTATAAATCTTTTACTATTATATATACTAGTAAGTTAAGCTATTATCTAATCTTGTACTTATATTAAATATCTTATAAGAGTAGCTAATTAAAATAGTTTCTTTCTTTTTATTCTTATTACTCTAGCAAAGCTAATCTTCTATCTTTTTCTTTAAAACTAGTTTCAAGTATAGTAATCTTAATAGATTAAGTTATATTTTTCATTTTATATATAGATAACTTTCTACTACTTAACTTAGTGATATAGCTCTCTTAAGCATGTTTATTACTATTCAACTACTATTAACTTTATTATTACTTTAAGTACTTCTTTTTAAATATTTTATTTCTAGTATAATATTAAATAATGTAGGTCTAGTGGTATAAAGCTAATATTAATACTCTCTAGTAAAATACTTGCTCTTTATTATCTCTCTATTATAGTAAATAAGCTGTAATACCTTTAATATAGTTATAATTTCTAGAGTATAGCTTTAATATACTTACAGTTTAATTAATAAATAAAATATTAAACGTTTCTTCTTTTTAAAACAAGCTTACTATTTCAAAGTCATTTAATACACTTCACTACTTAGTCTTTAGTTAGCTTCTTAAAATTTCAACTTTGCTACTGTATTATATTATAAGTTATTATTAAATAGTTTATAACTTATATTCTTATACATTGTATCAAAATATTGATACTATTTAATATATATATACTAGAACTTTTAAGCTTTACTTTAAAGTCTAAATAGTATATTCTAGCTATATTATTACTATTAAATAGATAAATATAATAGCTATAAGTATAGATCCTGCTTTAGTCTAGATAAGAATTAGTAGTCTTGTACTTTACTTTAAGTAGCTATTAATATTAGAAGTACTTACTGATCTATCTAAATAATTTATAATAAGAGTATATATACCTATAAAGCTATTAAAGTCTTACGTTATAGACTTAAGCTACTATATTTATTATTAGTAGCTATAGCTAAGCTTAAAGATTAAAACCTATATATTTTTCTATAAAATTAGTAATCAGCTCTTTACTAGCTTTGTTTACTAAGCTATTTTATTAATAAGTATATAGTAAAGAAATTATATCTTAATTTGTTTTCTTTCTAGTCTCTTGTTACAAAATAAAATACTCTTTCTAAAGTAATATTATAGTATTATTATTATAAAAGATTTGTATTAATACACTAGTAGTAGCGCTTAAGTATAGCTATAAAGCTTATAATAACCTATATTATATTTTTTACTAGATTATTCTTTGTCTTTTAACTAAATTACTTACCTAAATAGATCTTCTTAAATAACTTAAGTTTATTTATTACTTATTAAGCTTGAAAAAAAGATAAGTAAACTTTATAATAGTATAAAGATATAAATTCTAACAGCTTAGAACGTCTCTAAGAAACTACCAAACTTAAAATAATAGCTATTTTGTTTTTAGATTAACTATAGTATATAGTAGTAACGTGCCCCACTACTAAATAGCGCACACTACTGAAATAGCGCACCTTTACACAAAACTATCTTTGCATATTAATAACACTCTACTATAATATACAATAAAGGCATACAATAGCTAGAATTAATCTTCTACCTCTACTGTATCTTTCTTGCATGTGCACTTGTTATGTCCTACCTTACTATAGTTCTTACAGCGTTAAATACCTTCTACACTACTACCTACGCGCACTCTCTTCTAACGCCTCTCTGCCTCTAACTAGATCTTAATATCTCTTTGCTTAACTATATCCTTTGCCTCTACCTACGATAGAGTCTCTCTCTTCTAAATTTGCTTTTTCTTACGCCTTTTATATTTAGATGCTACTTAGTTTACCTTCTTAAAGTTAGCTATTCTAGCCTTAAGTAATGTGTGTAAGTGCACCTTTAAAGTTAATCTCTTTTTAATCTATAGCACTATTTTAATAATAGAATTAGGTAATAATATATTATAATCTGTTATTATCTTAATAATTAGCGTTATTTAAGCCTCTATCTTCTAGGCGTTGCTTAGTATTTTAAGTTACTAAGAGGTAGGCCCTAGTGTAGGTAGTATTAGCGTACAAGGCTATACTTTAAGCTTAAATAACACTATATTTAGGTTATAAAGAACTAAGCTAGTTGCTTAAAAGCTTAATAAGATATTATTCTTTAAGAACGCCTTGTTAAATATTAGCTTACAGGCAGCTAAGAAGGCTTTCTTATTAATATAGTAGATGTAGCTATCTACTAAGCCTCTAAGTTTCTTCTTATACGCCTACTTTAGCAGAGCAAAATAACCTATATTAAGTAGCTATAGAATATGTAATAAGTGTAGAGGTATATAGAAAGTAATAATGTTACTTCTCTTACATAAATCTTAGAAGGTAAGTAACTTATAGCTCTTATAGCTATTAAGAACTAGTAGATAGTAACTACCTACTATTTAAGCCTCTGTATACTAGATAAAGTACTGTAACTAGGCTAGACTAAGCTTGTTTATAATCTAACTATTGTTACTAACACCTATTCTCTAGTCTTTTAGGTTATTATAATACTAGGCCTAATTGTAGTGCTTTGCTTTAAGGATAAGAAATAGTAGAATTAACTACTCTATCGCGTTAATGCTAGCGATTAACGTTACCTACTTACAATTGCTAGGTTAAACTCTAAGTAGCTTAAGGCGTCTCTTAGAGGCTATTACTACTTTAACAGACTCTCTAACGCCTATCTAGAAGCTAGTCTTATTAAAATTATAGACGTTTTCGTCTAGAATTCTATACTTAGCCTTAACGTTACGTATAAGATTAAACTAGAGCCTAATAATAGCTAGGTTGCTGCATAGAACTCTCTAGTAATCCCGCTGTCTTATTACCTAAGATTTAATCTTAGGTCTCTAGCGTACAAGCCTGTAGGCCTAGTTTTCTCTAACCTAGCTACTACTACGTACAGTTAGTAGTGAGTTAGCTATCTCTTGTACGTAGCTAAGCGTAGAGGCAAATTCTCGCGCGTTAAGCTTCCTAATAGACTGTATAATTGTCTTCTCTTTATGCCTCTGCAGCTTTAATATATTATAGTAAGTATTATAATTAGAAGCTAGTTTAGCGCGTTGCCTTCGAAGGGTAGTTTTAGGCACGTTATGCACAGCCGCAGCACGTTACAGGCTTAATAACGCGTCGGATTTTATAGCCTAAATAGCAAGGATAATTCTATCTATCTAAGAACGTAATTTAAGATTAGATTATTGTAGCATTATAGAGATAGTAGAAAGTAGTGTAGTCTTAGCACAGTGCGCTATTTTAGTAGTGTGCGCTATTTAGTAGTAGAGCACGATAATATCTTAACTCTAAATAGTTATAACAAAAGCTTTAAAAGCTTACTTACTTAAGTAGCTTAATATTTAAAATTAAGAGTTAATATCTTTAATATACAACTATAGTAAATATAAGAAGGTAATTGTATTAAAAGAATTAATAACAAGAGTATATAACAAAATCTATACATTTAATAAATATAAGCTTAAATTTATACTTTTAATTTATTAGATAGAAAAACACTTTTAGTGTACTTCTTTAATTTAGAAATAATAGCTAGTATACTATATACTACTATAGTTAAAGAGATTTTTAGATTATATGTACTACCTTATTAAATACACTAATGTAGATACATAGGTGTAACGTAATTTCTCTTTATAGAATCTTCTATTATTTTTTAAGAGATTTTATTTATAAGAAATTTAAAGTAATCTTTATACTATAGTAGAGTAATAAAAAGAAAGAGATATTAAAAAAGTTGTCTTTTTTAAAGCTATATATTCAGATAACCAGACTAGCTAGAACTAAGATTTTTAGTTTTCTAGAAAGCTAAGAACTTTCTCTTTAAGTTAGTTTCTATAAATCCTTGCTTAGTAAACATGTATAGAGAGAAAAGTAATGTTAAACGTAGAGAAAAAAAAAGACCTAGTTTAACCTAGCTACAACTTTTTAACTCGCGTTTAAAAAGTTCTAAAAAATAAATACGTAATACTAGCTTATATAAAGCTTACGTAAGCAATATCTTAGCTATAGTTATTTATCTAAATAATTTTGAAAAACTAAGTAAAAAAAAGGTACGCTAAAAAAAGACACTAAAATTACGTAAGCTTTTTTTAGTTTTATTAAATATATTCTTCTTTTTTTAAGTCTTAATTTTCTCTTTCCTATATTCTCTCTATATTAGCAGAACTTTTAAAATTAAAAAAACAAGTTAACACTCTATCTTCATAATTAATATCTACTAGTACTATTAGTACTGTACTAGAAAAGTCTTATAAGTCTATTATAAACGCTTTATAATAAAGAAAAAAAAAAACTTTTACTACTCTTTCTAAGTCTAAACTAGGCTACTCTTTAAAAGTTTCTAAAAGAGCTACTAGAGTAGTTGATAGAGATCTAGAACGTAGTTCTAAAGAGATAAATTAATATATTCTAGAAGAGAATAATCTAGACTTCTCTACTAAATCTCTACAACGCCTATTAAAAGTAGAGAAATACTCTATTTCTACTACTAAGAAAAAGTAGCTTTAAAACAAAGAAAAGGCTTTATTTAAAAGAAAATATGTTATAAAAACTATTAAAAAGATAGAATTTAAAAGCTTTAGTAAAGTTATATTTTTAGATTAGTCTTCTATATAGCGTAAGTATAGTACTAGGTAAGAATACGTTAGAAAGAAAAAAAATAAGAGGACTAGGCCTAAACAAGTCTCTATAACTAATACTAGTACGTTTAAAAATATTCTAAATAAGCGAAATATTCTCTAAAAAATTTAGTATTTTCTAGTTTTTTAAATTATTTTTAGCTAGCTTACTAACTAAGTTATAGATTATAACATTACTATCTCTATTTAGAAAGCTATCTAGATAGGTAGAAAATCTAAGTTGTATATAACTAAGACTCTATAAGACTCTAGAAGTTTTATAAATATAGGATATATAAGAGAGGTTTTAACTCTTATAGGTAAACTCCTTTATAAAAGAGGTAAGAAAGCTTTCTTTTGATTTTAACTCTAAATAACTATAACTTAGTTAATTTTATTATTCTTTAAAAACTTTTTTATATTTAGAAAGCTAAAATCTTCTTTTATCGGAAGTAGAAATTTTAGTAAAATAATACTAAGATCTATAAAACTCTAGCTATTTTAAATTAGTTTAAAAGAATAGAATTCTTCTCTTTAAGTAATCTACTTATAGCCTAGATCTAAATTTTATAAAAAACGTCTAAAGTTTACTAAAGAATAGGCTAGTAAGAAGGCCTACTAAGCTTATCTTTCTAGTTTAAAACTAGCTTTATAAATAATATTATATAATTATATAAGTTTTGTTTTTAGATAGTAGAGTTTTCATAGAACTAACGTTTTAATTTAAGATATATTAAAGTTAGAGAGTAGTAAGAATTGCGTAATTATAGACACGTAATTAGCTAGCTCTTAGGTATAGAGCTAGAGATATTATTCTAACTTTCTTTAGATGTATAATTATTATAAGATACTTAATTGTCTCTAATTTTCAATTATCTCTCTAGCTCTAATAAGACAAAAGTGCTGTAAAATACTTATATAAATTTTATTTTTCTACGTCTAGGTAAACTTGTAATTAATACGTAGAAAAATTACTATAAACTTATACTTAGGTTAATAATATATAAAACTTAAAGAAATAAGATAATAAAGAAACTATAGCTAATTATTAAGCTTATAGTAAGAATACGTTACTACTTTAATAGTTAATAAGTATATTAAAGATTTTTTAAGAGTAGTTACCTAGTATTATAAATAATAAAAAAAGATTATCTCTTCTAGTACTATAAATATAATATAATACCTACTAATTCTTAAACCTTCTAAAGATTCTTAGTATTTTTAACTAAAATAATAGTAGTAATAGTAAAATAGATATAAATATATAGATTAGGATATAGGTAGGATATTAATAATTCTATAAAAGCTCTAATTATTATAGATTAGAGAACCTCTCTAGGCTTAAGAGACAATGCCTATAGCACACGTTTTTTAAAATTAAATAATTATGTAATTACGAAATTACGTAATCACGCAATAACGCGTTACTATATTAGACCTAATAGTAAACTTAAAAATCTCTAACGTAAGCCTAGATTTATAACTTATAACACTTATACTTATACTACTACTAATATAATATTTACTATACGCGTAATTATAACACGCTCTATATTAATTATATATTACTAATAGCTATTTAAACTATTAACTAGTAGTACTAGTACTAGCTTTATATAATTATGTAACACTAAAAGATAACCTAGTAAGCCTACTACTAGTATAAGGCCTAACTTAATCTAAGATACCTATATAATATATATTTAATTACTAGTAACCTATATTGTATATATAATTATCTATAAGTCTAGCTATATTAGCTATATTGCGTAACTACTACTTACTATCTACACTTACTCTTACCTACCTACTTACCTATTCTCTATCTATACTAATAAGTCTTTAGCTCTTATTACTACTTTCTATATATTATACTACCTATCTTTTATTATTATATACTTTATAAAGAATATAAAAAATATTTTACTTCTACTTATTATACTACTACTCTAAAGTAAGTACTATAAAGTCTATTTTTTTTTACATTAGCACTATACTTCTAGTAATATATATTTCTAGATTTTTTAGCTATCTATACTATTATACTATAAAAGTTTTTTTAGTAGTTAATAAATTTAGCCTTATTATTATAAATAGCCGACCTACTATAAAAATAGTAACTACTAAATATTTATTATAATAAAGCCTATCTAATATTACTTTATTTTTAAACTTAAAAGTTATTATAGTAAAGTGTTAATACAGAGCAGGGTAATAAAACGCAGTTAGTAACTCTATATAGTAATCTTAATACAGGTGTATTTTTTAAATACCTTATACTTACTATATACAGCTATAATAATTAATAAAACTCTTTCTGTAACGTTTGCTGTAGATATAGTACTTTAATAACAATAATAACAACAACGTGCTTATAAAGAGCAATAGTAATAGAAGCTTCTCTAGTATACTTAAAGACAGACTTAGAGGCTGCAATAGGCGAGCTATAGAGCTGTTAGCTATAGAAATATTAAAATATTCTTAAAAGTTAACGTAGAAGCTTTCTAAGAGGAAGCTCTTAGCAGAGACCTTAGCAGAAAGAGCAGAAGTTAGAGCGTAGAGTAATATAGCCTTTCTCTTAGCTATAGAAGTAGATAGGTAGAAGTCTAGACAGCGTAGGTAAACTCTAGGTCTAGAGCAATATTAAATTATAGTACTATACTACTGCGAAATGCAAATAATATTTGCGTAAGTAAACTCTAGTATAGAAGATAGCTACTTAGAGAGGATTATAAAAGCTTTACACATAGAAAATACTTCTCTTTTTCTTCTTTTTTTTCTAACTTTCTATCTTAAAGAACTTCTTACATTTCTAAGAACTCTAAATACTTAGCTAAATACCTAGCTAAATACTTAGCTAAATACCTAGGTACAACTTCTAAGCTTAATACTAATACTAATATTACTTTAAAGATGTTAAACTCTACTTTTCTCTTTGTGCCTGCTACCTAAGTAGGTACTTCTAACTCTTTAATGCCTAGCCTAAATAATAGTTACTTAGTGCTACTAATAGGCTTATTCTTTTGTAGAGTTAGTATTACTAATACTAATATAACCTTTAATATCTTATACCTTAGAGGTTAGATATATAATAATAACTTAGATAATATAGTAGCAACCTTTTAGAATATTATAATAACTTTTCTAATAGAGTTTAACTTAGAGAATCTAGTACTATATACTTATCTTTATATAGACGTGCCTTTTGTTATTAAGCTATTCTAGATAAATACGCTGTTTATAGTCTATTCTGCAAAGAAGAAGAAAGATAAAGCTTTTACCTAGAAGAAATTTAAGCGTTAGAGAATAGTAAATAGTATATATACTTATACTATAATAGTACTAGTGCCTATAGTAGTAAAAAGGTAAATATAGTTAAATAGACTCTATCTCTAGACTTTACCTTAGAAGTTAGAGACGCTTAAGATTATCTAAGAGATAAGAGATAGGCTATAAGCATAAGTATAGTAGTAACTAGACTAGTAAGCTAAGGTATAGTAGTTATAAGCGCTCTAGAGTAACCTAAGCGTTATTATAAAGTTTAGACTATAGCTATAAGAGCTTAAGAGTTATTAGTATAGATAGAGAATAGGCGAGCAGGCAGGTAGACAGGCAAGAGTAAATATAGACAGTAAGTAGCAGTTACGCAATATAGCTAATATAGCTAGGCTTATAAGTAATTGCGTATAGAATATAGGTTACTAGTATTTATATAAGTATTATATAGGCGTTATATAGGTATCTTAGATTAGTTTAGAGGCTTTATACTAGTAGTAGGCTTACTAGGTTATCTTTTAGTGTTATATAGTCGCATAAAGTTAGTACTAGCGCTAGTTAATAGTCTAGATAGCTATTAGTAATGTGTAATAAATGTAAAGTAGTTAGCGCGTTGTAATTAGGCGTGTAGTAAATATTATTTTAGTAGTAGTGCAGGTGTAAGTATTATAAGTTACAAATCTAGGCTTGCGTTAGAGATTTTTTAAGTTTACTTTTAGAGTCTAATACAGTAACGCGTTATCGCGTAATTACGTAATTACGTAATTACTTAATTTTAAAAAAGTACGCTGTAGGCCCTGTCTCTTAGGCCTAGAGGGGTAAGATATTCTTATAATACTAGTAATATAGTATAGATAAGTTTAAATTATAGAATAATATCTAAAGTAGTAGAAGTATATCTTATTATTATAATATTATAGTATAGAGTTAAATATTTTACTATTAACTAATATACCTCTACTTAGTAGATAGATTTTATTATAAGAGCTACTATAACCTTCTTTTTTATTTCTCTATAAAATGTTAGTACTACTAAGCTAATTAAGTTAAAAAAAAACTATCTAGAGAAACTTATTTTTAGAGCTATTTAAAAAGCTACTTAGAAAAAGACAGAGTAGTATATATAGTAACTAAGAATAAACAATATACTATAACTTATGTATTATAACTAAAATCTTTCTAACTTAGTAAGCTACTATGCCGGTGCACAAGGTGTTCTCGGATAAATCAGATCTTTAACAACCTAAAGATTACCTAAAGAGAAAACGTCTTTTAACAAGAGCTCTTTAGAATTATTAGATAATAAACTACCTTATCTTTTACTTATACTTTTTAATAGCAGACACTTGTACTATACTTTAGACAATAGAATCTCTCTACAATAGAACTCTCTTCTACTAAACTAACGTCTATATACTTCCTTACCTGTGCTAACTACTTTACGTCCTCGTAGTAATATATCTTTATACCCTCTAACACCTATACACTACTACTAATTTTACCTTTTTAAATTAGAAGAGAGATTTAAATACTTTTAACTAGCTATAGACTAGATTAATAGACTATAATAATTAAACAGAACTATAAAACTTAAAGGTATAATAAAAATCTCTTTATAAAGTAACTTTGTTATAAAAAAGTAATAATAATAAGCTCTATAGTTGTAATAGAGTACTACTATTACAGAAGTCTAATAGATTTTTTAGAAAAACATCTAAATGTTACTAAAATTAAAGTAATATTAATTATAGATATTAGCTATAAATAGAATAATCTTAATAAGACTAGCTTTATTTTGTATATTAAAACTAACTAGTTTACTAAGAAAAGCTAAATAACTTAATTAAGAAAGCTGTCTATAAGCTTACTAGTAAGTAAATTTATATTTTAAAATACTAGTCTTTAAATCAAGCTCTAGCTAGGTTTTATTACTATAGTATATTTTCTTTTTAAGTAAAGTTAAAAGAGCGTTTTAGTTTCTAGGATCGGTGCCTTAAGCCTAATTTAGTATTATCTTTATAGTAAAACAATTTTAAAAGATATTAAAAGGCGTTAAAAGACTTTAAGCTAGTGTCTTTTAGAACTGCTAAATAATTTTAATGTTAATTTAGTATATATTGCTACAGCAATGTAGTTGTTTTAGCCTATAGACTTATTATACAATCGACTATACAACTTTCTTTATACTACAACTAGAGACAACTAGAAATAACTAAGATAATATGCAGCAACAGCTATACCGCTAACAGAACTAGCTACATTTATTCTTTATTAACTATTAACTACAACACAACGCTGCATTAACTCTCTAGGCGGATAGTATCTAATAATAATAACAACCTATTCTTAACCGCGAAGCTTTACAGCTATTACAGCAGCTATCTACTTAAGTGTAGTAACACTTAAGAGACTATCTACAAACTTCTTTTTATTATTATTTAACACACTATTAAGATAGCTAACAATTCTATTTAAAGCTCTAATCTATAACCTTATAGTATTAGAAATAAGTCTAGAAGAGCCTAGTTCTATAGTTAGCACTAGTCTGTATGCGAAGATATAAATATAAATAGCATAGGCTTCTAGCGTATCTATAGTAATAGAACAGCTCTAATTAATATTAATAATAACCTTAGAGTAGCAAAAGAACTTATGCATATTAGCAGCAAGTTCTTTAATAGCAAGACTAGCAAGAAAAAGAATTAACAGCCTTGCTCTAGGCGAATACGTCTACAAGACAACAGCAGTAACAAGAGCTTTAGAGCCTTTAATAGTGTTAGTAAAGTAGCTCTTTATACGTTTTAGAACGCCTCTTATAGCGCTTAAAATGTTAGGCATTATATTATAGATAATATCTTGTTCTACAGCTACTAGAATAGCTTTAAGAATAGCCTCTTTAACAGTCTCTCTTCTAGCAAACGCAAAATAGCTTATAGTAGATACGCAACAGCAACACAATTTAGAGGAAAGCGATTAAAGTAGATAGACAAGAAAACAATTTAGTTAAGTATTAGTAAGCAAGGCAACGTAACTAGCAAGAGATTAGTTTTATTCTTATAAACGCTAAGAAGACTTACAAATTGTTTAACGTAGCAGCGCAGTATCTAGTGTTAGATTTAAGCTGCTTACGTCTTTAACGTATCTTTAGATTCCTAAGAGTAACTTGCAGAACAGAAGAAGCGCGCTTTTACTAAGATTTTAGTATACGTGTTCTTACTACGAAGCTTTAGAATACATTGCTCTGTTAGTTATAAGCTAATAAGCGCGTGTAATTATATTATAACTCTCTTATAGAGTGTTTAGTATTTATAGAATAGCTTCTTAGCTAGCCTAAAAGATTTAGAAGCTTTAATTACCTTAGAAGTAGTAGCGCTAAGGCTCTAAGCCTTAGCTTACTTAACACTATACCTCTAAGAGTAGGCAAAAGATTTAGTTATACGTTCTTTAGAGTACTAGCAACAGTTCTTGCCTCTTTAGGATTAGTAGCTCTTTAAGCTACAAGTGTTACTACTTAAGATTTAGATTTCTGCTTAATAATAGTTTCTAAGATTCTAGACATTTATTAAAGAAGTAGGTTGTAAATTCTAAGTATAATCTTTAGAACTTAGAATTTAAGATCAAATTAGTTATCTAATCGAATAGATAGTAGAATATATAATAATACCTAGTAAGAACAATTACGTTTTAGTAACTATAGAGCTTTAAAATATTAAAAAAAAACTTTTAAGAAAAACTCTTTAGCTATATAAGATAACTGATATAGTATATGAACTCTATAATATATTATAAAAAACTAGTAATTTCTTTACTAAGTACTACTGATATAATAATCCTAAGTAAAAGAAAGTCTGTTTTTCTTTGTTTAAGAAAAATCTAAGTTAAGGTTAGAATACTATATATATTAAATATAAATATTAATATAAGCTTATAATTTCTTTTAAAGAGTTTAATTTTTTTTATAATTCTTTAGTAAGTATAAAAGAGCTACTAACTACTACATAGAATAGTAAAAAAAATATAGCCTTAAAATAATCTACTGAAGTTATAGTTTTTATTATTTATAATATCAGATATATTTTTACTAAAGTTCAAAAGTAAAGCTAATTTATTTCTATAAAGCTCTGAAGTATTAGTAACTTCTTACTAAGTAAAGGTAGTAGGCGAAATTTTAGTAGCAAAAAATAGAATAGAAAGTGTAGTAGTAATAATTTTAGGTTGAATAGCTAAGATAAATTAGAAATTTAAGTAAATTTAGATTATATAGTAAACTATAGTACGTAAAAGGTATAAAGAGAAAAACTAAATTAATTTAATAGTTTCTAATATTAAATAGTGAAATGTATATATTAAAAGAACTTTATTAAGTATTAGAGAACATATTCTTTCTTAGTATGTAGTAATTAGATATCTTTTTTTTAAACGTTTTCTATCTTAAGTATAAAGTAAAATTAATATAGTTATTATTTTTCAAGTAACTCAAGAAGCTATATAAGTAGAGTATATACTACTATATATATAGGCGCTAATTAAGTTCAAGAAGATACGTAGTCTTAATTAATACTAGGCTTTATACTTTAGAACTTTAACTAAACGTAAAAAGCTTAAAACTTAGTAATTAGAGAGATTATAAAATAATCAGTACTTAGTAAGCTATATATATAGTTATAAAAGCTAAGTTTAAAAAGTTTGAACAGAATAAGTTTCTATATATAGATTAATTAATTCTCTCTAGGCCTAAGAGATAGAGCCTATATTGTACTTTTTTTTAAAAATTAAATAATTAAATAATTATATAATTATATAATTATGTAATTACATAATAATATATTACTACATCAGACCGAACTGTAAACTTAAAAATCTTAAATATAAGCCTTAATTTATAACTTACTATAATACTCACATCTATACTACTACTACTAATATAATGTTTACTATACGCGCACTAATAATAGGCTAACTTCTTTATATTTATTATTTATTACTAATAGCTATCTAGACTATAAACTAGTACTAGTACTAGTTTTATATAGTTATATAATACTAAAAAGAAACTAAGGAAGTCTATTACTAGTATAAAGCTTCTAAGATAATCTAAAATACCTATAACATACTTATATAATTACTAGTAATCTATATTTTATACGTAATAATCTCTAATCTAATAACTCTAATAGCTATATTACGTAACTACTACTTACTATTAATATTTACTATTATCTACTCACTTACTTATTCTTTATTTATACTAATAAGTCTCTAGCTTTTACTATAGCTTTTGATACTTTATAATAATACTTAGATTATTTTAGAGTGCTTATAACTACTTTTTCTTAGCTTACTAGCTTTATTACTACTAATCTTATATTTATAGCTTATCTTTTATCTCTTTAATAATTCTAAGTATTTCTAACTTTTAGAGTAAAGTCTGAAAATAAAGTTTGTTTAAATAGATTCACCTTTCTATTACTATTTATACTACTACTATTATTATAAAATATATTACGTCTAGTCTTCTCTAACGCTTAAATTTCTCCAAAATAAAAGTTTTTTTTTTTAATAGTATAGTATTTAAATAGTGTATTTATCTAGAACAGCTTAGTAATAAAAAGTACGTTTATATAAAGATAAGTATATAGTACCTTATTATCTCGGTTAAAGTTTTTAAGTAGAATAATATCTAAAGATATTATAATTATATTCTTAAGATTATCTTTATATTTTTATACTTAGAAGTATAAAATTTAAAAAGTGATATTAGTATTAGAAATTCTAACTTTATGAAAAACTAAGCTTATTAGAGGTACTAAGTAACTATTACTTAGACTAAGTACTAAAGAGTTAGAAGTACTTACTTTAGTAGTAAATATAAAGAAAAACACGTTTTATATTCTAAAAGTAATATTAGTATTAGTATTAAGTTTAGAAGCTATACCTAAGTATGTAGCTAAGTGTTTAAATTTCTTAAAGATATAGAAGGTTTTTTAGAATAGAAAGTTATTACATAAGAAAGAAAGAAGAAGAGAAGTATTTTCTATATATAAAGGTTTTTTTAATTTTCTTTAAGCTACTATTCTTTACACTATAGTTTTTCTATATAAATACTATTTATATTTTAAAGTAGTATAGTACTATAATTTAATAATACTTTAGACCTATAGTTTACTTACGTAGCGCCTCTACCTACTTAGCTTTATAGCTAAGATTTACTTATTTAGTTCTATAGCTAAGAGAAAGGCTATATTATACTACGCTCTAAGTTCTACTTTAACTACTACTCTTTCTACTAAAGTTTCTACTAAGAGCTTTCTCTTAGAAAGCTTCTATAGTAGAATTGAAATTGTTTTAATATTTCTATAGCTTAATAGCTTTATAGCTTACTTATTACTACTTTCAAGCCTACCTCTAAGTATACTAAAGAAGCCTCTATTACTATTACTCTTTATAAGTATATTATTATTATTATTATCATTTTTATTATTAAAGTACTATATTTATAGTAAATATTTTAAAGAGTCTTTTTAACTTTATTTAATATACTAGTGTAGAAATATATGTATAATACAGTTAAGTAATATAGTATATAATTATAATTAAAGTGTACATTTTAAATACTTAATCTTGTAGTATATAGTAGTTTATATTCTTGTAGAGATATTAGAAATTAAAACTAAGCTATAAAGTTTAATACTCTTAAACCTTATATAAAAGTATAAAAGTAAGTAGCTAGAATTTAGCTTAGATCTTATAAAGAAAAAAAGAAGATAACTATTTTTTACGCTCTATGTACCTTTAGAAAAGTATTTAGAAGTAGTATATATGTTTTATTACTTTTTAGAAGCTTTATATAAAAGTATAAGATAGAAAAAGCTATAACTATAGAAGAATAGCTATAAATACTAAAAAACTTAAATATTTCAAAAGCTATTACTCAAATAAAGCTATAAAGTAAGAATAAAGCTATAAAGTAGTAAAGTAGTAAGGCGTAGTAGTTTATAACTCTAGATTTTATTTATAATAAGTCTAGATTTATTATATAATAGCTATTCTAATAGGAAAGTCTTATATATATAATTATACTAGACTCTTTAGTAGTTATAGGAAAGTAGAAACTTTTACTTTTTTTTCTTTTTCTCTTTTTTTCATCTTTTTTTTTTATTCTCTATATCTTCTACAGTTATTAAATCTTTTTTTATGTCTCTCTTTCTAATATAATAAATTATAATAATATAGTAGATAACTTTATAACTTTCTATAACTCTTAGATACATAAATACTACATACTATTTAAGTACTAGCTATAGTAGCTTATAAATATAAAAGTAGTAAGTTTAACTTTATGAAGTATATATTAGTAAACTAGTAGTATAAAAATATTATTAATAAGACTACTATAAACACTAAGCTAATCTAAGAACTTAACCTTTTTAATACTATGTAATACTATTTATAGAATACTATATTTAGAATCTACATAGATACTTTAGGATTTATAACTATAATAGTAAGTAGTAGTTTTTTAGAGTATATAAGATTTACTAGTTTGTAGTATTTCTATTAGCTAAACCTCTTTAAAATTGCATACTATAGCTTACTTTTTTAAGTCTAAATTAACTTTATGAGAAATATTATATAATTAGATAAATATAAGGTCTAGATGCTATAAGTTCTTACTATAGTAGAGAATCTTCTTAACGTAAAGCCGCTATAAACTACCTTTATAGCTATATTTATAGCTTTTATATAAACTAGTAATTAACAATAATAATAACTATAAATCTATATTTAGGCTATTAATATAAGTAAGATAGATAATTTAGATAATAGAGCAATAATAGCTTGTTAATAAGCTTATTAATAAGCTTATAGCAGAATACGTAACTAGCCTAATAGACTATAGATATATTTAAAATGTTTTTAGAGTATTTAGCTAGCGTATCAAGCTATAAAGAATATATAGCTCTTTTATAGTACTACAGATATATTATTACTACTAGTTCTAAAGTTTTCCTAAGCTTTTAAGCAATTACAACTATAATAGAAGTATTAATAGTAGTAGCGCTTACTTCTAAGAAAGACTACGTATTATATTGTAGTAACTACTAAGTATTACATATATATTATTACTAGTAATAACTAAGTTAATATAGATTATAAGTCTTTATTATAAAGTTATTTAAGAAAGAAAAGTAGTATAAGTGGATAGTAAAAGGCGTTTAAGTTTATACTTAGTTTTAATAGCTTAAAAGTTTATTAACTTATTATTTATAATACAGTATAATATTTTAAAATATAATATAGTACACTTTATCTCTAAAACCTAGAGAGCTTCACTAGGCCTAAGGTATAGAGCCTGTAGTGTACTTTTTTTTAAAATAGAATAGTTATATAATTACGTAATTACGTAATTGCGTAATAACGTATTACTATATTAGACTTAATTAAAAACTTAAAAATCTCTAATATAAGCCTCAATTTATAACTTTTAATAATACTTATACTTATAATAGGCTAAGTACTTTATACTTATTATATATTACTTCAAGCTATTTAAACTATTAATAAGTACTAGTACTAGTTTTATATGATTATTTCACTTTATAAAGTAATTTAGTAAGTCTACTACTAGTATAAAGCTCTAAACCAACTAAAGATATCTATATAACGCCTATATAATACTTATATAAATACTAGTAACTTATATTCTACATATAATTACTTATAAGCCTAGCTATATTAGCTATATTATACTATTTTCTAGTATACTAACTATTTATTTTACTTATCATTACGCGTCTAGTTGTATAGCCTAATACTAAACTATATATATACTACTTTTTATAGCTAGTAAAGCGCTACCTCTCTTTAGCTAAGAAAAATATTACTTTTCACAAGCTTAACAAAGCTAAACTTTTTTTAGGTTACTAGCGTCTTTACTATCTTAGCTAGCTTTTCATTTATTATACTAAGGTAGTGAAACAATTTTTTTTATAATTACTAAAATATTGGAAAAAAAGTTTATTCAGTAGAGATAGAACATACTTACAATATATAAAGCTATAAGATATCTTTTTTTAGTAGTAACTACTTTTATCTACTTCCTACTATTCTAATAGAAGTTCTTTTTTAGCTCTGTTTTTATAGCTATATTTTATAAGTATTTTATTAGAAAGTTTTGAAAAAGAACTAGAAAGTTAAATACGCTACGCGTATAACTAGTAAGAACTACGAAAGTACTATATCTTATTACGCCTTTATGTAGTAATATTTAAATATCTATAAAGACTAAAGACTTAATAATAAGTATAAAAAAAAATTTTAGTATAAAAAGTTTTTTATATTTAGTATATATATTAGTAGACTTTTTAGAAGTATAAAGAAGTATTAAAAAAATGTATAATAAAAAAAGTATTTTGTATATATAAAGCTTTATATATTCTTCTTTTAAGCTACTATCTTCTATACTATAACTTAATACTATTACTAACTATAGTTTACTTATATAGTACTATAGTTTAACACTACCTCTACTATAGGTTTTTACTTACTTACTTACTATATTTATAGCTAAGAGAATAGCTTTTATTTAATGCTATTTTACGCTTTACTCTTACAACTAAGATATTTACTAATAGCTGTCTATTATTACTATAAGTATCTACCTTAAAAAGTTTATTTCTACTTTAAACTCTAGATAGAAGATATTTTTATAGTTTTATAGCTCTATAGCTTTATAGCTTATTTATTACTACTTCTAAGTCTATTTCTAAGTTTACTAGAGAAGCGTTTATTTCTATTACTTTCTATAAGTATATTATTATTATTATTAAAGTACTATATCTATAGTAAATATTATAAAGAAAGTTTTTTTAATTTCTATAGTTATATATAGTAAGTATAAGGTATTTAGAAACTAAACTTAGAATAAAATTACTATATAAAGTTATTAACTATATATTATTACTCTACTTTGCATGAATGCTTTACTGTAATAAGATCTAGAGAGGATAAACAAAATTCCATAAATTCTTATAGCTATATATAGTAAGTATAAAGTATTGAAAAAAAAAATCTATACTAAGATTACTATATAGAGTTACTAACTATGTATTATTACCCTACTCTATATTAAAACTTTACTAGAATAGATTTATTAATTTCTAAAAACTTTTTATTATTACTCTAATAAAATATAAATCTTATAAGATGAATAGAAAATCTACTTAACTAGAGTAAACGCTAAAAGGTAAAGTTGAAAAGTACTATAACCGTTTTTGTCTAATAGACTAAATAATAGAAAAATTAGCTAATACCTATATAGTCTAGTATAAACTTTAAGATCTAAGATATTTTAGCTAGATAGTCTAAGCGTAACTCTCTTATATACATCTACAAACTATGTAATGTTATAAGATATAAGAATAATTGTTATAGCTATATTAGAAAAGAAGTAAAAGATACTAGTTTAAATAGTAGAAATAATAAAGTTTTAAACTTAGAAAATAACTAGATCTAATATAAATTTAAAAACCTCTAATATTCTAATTAAATAGTATAGAAAATTATTGGTAAGATATAGAATAAGAGAGATGTAGTCCTAGTAACTAGGCTATATATATTCTAGCTAAGATCTATCTATAAATAGCAGATTAATTATTACAGAGTAGTTAAATACAAAGGTAATTTCTCTAATATTAAACGTATACACTTTCTAAGAGAAGTTCTTATAAATAAGTCTATTATTAAAGTATAACAAATTTAATAGTATCTTTGTAAGATAGAACTTTAAAGATTTATACTATAATCAGAAGTAGATTACTTACAAGTTAAAATATAATTACTATTTACTTACATATTTAATTTTAATTCTACTTTAGTAATATCTATAAATAGACTTAGATATACTATATAGATATAGTAACATTTTCAACAAATACTTCTGTAACATAATTAAAACAACTACTTAGAATACTAATATATTTATTCAGTCTTGTATTAAAAAAGTATTATTAAATATAATAACTAGATGAAAGATTATATATTTAAAAAAAGTATTTTACTTTAATAAGCTTCTATTATATATCTATATTAGGTAAGTACTCTATAAATCTAAAGAATGATGACTATTCTAGTGTTAATAGTTAAGAAAATTTAAAGCAACATTTATTAAGATTATTTCTTAAGTATAACTATAGGTTATTCTATATTAATATGCAAAAAAATCTATTTTATCTAGTATATTTAATATTTTGTTATGCTTATTTTAGAATATAAGTTAATAAGTAAAAGCTATATATAGTAAAATCTATAGAAATTATGTTACTAATAGTTAATAAAGTATTAAGTAGTTTTCTAGTTTCTATATTACTAAATATTCTTATTTTAACATAATAAGAGTAAAGTATGTTAACTATCTAGAATAAATACAAAATAATAGAAGGTTTTATATATAACTATTATAATTATACACTTACTATTTAAGATACTAATTTAAAATACTAAGAAAATTATTAATCTAAAGCTAAAGATACTAAGAATAAGTTTTATTTATATAATATAACCTTATAATCTTCTTTTTATTTATAGTATTAAATACCTAAAAATCTTTATGCTCTATTATCACTAAATGTTTTTAATATAATGATCTACTAAATAACTAAAATACCTATAATATCATACTTAGTTAAACTAAATATAGTAAAGTAAACATTACAGTTCTAATTTAATTATTAGTAGTAATATATGTCTTAGTAGTAATAGAAGAGCTAAGTCTTAATCTACTAGATAAACTACTCTATAATAATAAGATATTATTCTTTTGGAAGTTATAAAATAAAGTACTATTATTACTTTAACTTTAAAAGCTAAGCTATCTATTCTAAAGTATTCTTATACAAAGGCTAGAGAGCTTGAACATAAGAATCTATTATAATAATCTAGTCTAATAATTAGTAAATCTTTAAGTAATTTTTAAATAAAAGAAGTCCAACAATATGTTCCCTATATTAATTAGTATATAGAATAGAGAGCTAGAATATAGATTAAGTAGAAGATAGTTAATTATTAAGTTTTAAGAAAAGAGAATTTTTTCTATATATAAACTAAAGAAAGTGTCTAAAGGTTAATACTTAAGTTAGTTTAGGCATCTACTTAATCTAAAAAACTTATAGTGTTAAATTATAAAAAGGTAATAGAATAAGAAAATCTTTATTTAGACTATAAAAATAGTAATTTAAATTTTTTTTTAGCTAAAACTTAGTTAGCTCTAGAAGTGCTTAGTAAAATAAAATCTCTTACTAAGTTAGTATAAGTGAAAAATATAATTACTGAAATCTTATTAAAACATTATTATTATCAACTTAGTAAGATTATCCTACTAATTTCTAGTATTACTACTCTTTTATCTAGGCTTTTATCTCTTAGGCTATTTCTATATAGAAGTTTTAATATAATTATTATTATACTTAGTACTAGAATGCTAAATTTTTTATATAGCTTTAGTAAGCTAATAGTATATTATAGTAAAGTATTAATATAGAGTAGAGTAACAAAACGTAGTTAGTAACTCTATATAGTAATCTTAATATAAGTATATTTTCTGAAAACCTCATACTTATTATATATAACTATAGATTTAATAAAACTGTTTTTCTAATATTTACTATAGATATAGAAAGTAATAATATACTTATAAAGAGTAATAGTAATAGAGAGTGTCTTTAGTAAACTTAAAAATAAACCTAGAAGTAGTAATAAGTAAGCTTTAAAGCTATAGAGCTAGAGAAAGATTAAAACATCTTTAAAAGTTAACGTAAAAGCTTTTTAGAAAAAGCTCTTAGTACCTAGATAGAGACTTTAGTAGAAAAGGTAGAAGTTAGAGTAGAAGTTAGAGCGTAGTATAATATAGCTTTTCTTTTAGCTATAGAATTAGATTAGCAAAAGTCTAAGTAGGCGTAGGTAAACTTTAGGTCTAGAATAATATTAAATTATAGTACTACCATAAAACATAAACATATATTTATATATATAAACTATACTATAGAGAATAGTAGCCTAAAGAGAATTATAAAAAGCTTTATATATAGAAAATACTTCTTTTCTTCTTTTTTTTTCTTTAATAACTTTCTATTCTAAAGAACTTCTTATATCTCTAAGAGTACTTTATACTGTAAACCCTAAATACCTAAGAACTACTTCTTTATAACTTAATACTTACTAATATCTTCTTAAAAATACTTAACTTTAACTTTATTACTACTATAAATGCTACTATCATAGCTACTACTAAAGTAGCTAATTTTAGCACGCTTTCTTTAAATGACCAAATAATTTAGTAAGTAGAACATACTGTATTAAATAAAGTAATAAATAACTATTACTATAACTAGAATATAATATAAAGAACTATAGTTCTTCTTAACTATATATAAGGAATATATACTACTAAGTATATATATATATTACTTAATATAACTCTAAAGCTTAAAAATAAACTAATATTCAATAAGCTTTATTATAAAATAAAGTTAGTAGTTACTATTTTTATAGTAAGTAGGCTATATATACTAATAAGTTTAGACTTACTAACTACTAAAAAATTTTTAATAGTTTAGTAGTATAAGTACCTTAAAGCTTTAGAAGTTAAGATTACTAAAGGTTAAGCGCTAATAATAGAAAAATAAGACTTTATTAACTATACTTTAAAGTAGTTATATAATAAGTAGAAGTGAAAATTTCTTTATATTCTTTATAAAGTATATAACTATAAGGCTACTAAAGAATAGATAGTAAAGCCTAGTATAGAAGGCTATAGTAAAAGCTAGAAACGTATTAGTATAGATAATAAATAGATAAGTAGGTAATAGTAAATACAAGTAGTAAGTGTAGTAGTTATATAATAAAGCTAATATAGCTAGCTTATAGATAATTATATATGGAATATTAAATTAATTATACAAGTATTATGTAGATATCTTAGACTAAGCTAGGCTTTATGCTAGTAGTAGGCTTACTTAGATTATCTTTTAGAATTACGTAATTATATAAACCTAGTATTAGTGCTACTAGTTAATAATCTAGATAGCTATTAGTAATATATAATAAATATAAAGTAGTTAGTCAATTATAATTATGTGCGTAGTAATTATTATAGAGATAGTATAAGTATAAGTATTATAAGTTATGAATCTAGGCTTACGTTAGAGATTTCTAAGTTTATTATTAGATCTAATATAGTAACGAGTTATTACGCAATTATATAATTATATAATTACGTAATTACTTAATTATAAAAAAAGTACACTATAGGCTCTGTTTCTTAGGCTTAGAGAGAAAGAAGCTACTATAGCTAGTACTATAAGTAGTATATAGTACTTATATATTAAAAATCCATAAAAACTTATAAAGTTATCTAATATATTATTATAGTATAGTATAGTTAGAAAGATAAATATAAGTAGAAGCTTAGAAAGAAAAAAAAAATATAGAGAATAAAAAGAATGATTAATTGAAAAAAAGAGCTAGATAAAAAAGTAAAAGTTTTTACTTTTTCATAACTACTAAGAAGTTTAGTAAAATTATATATAAAAAACTCTTTTATTGAAATAGTTATTATATAATAAATTTAAAGTTATTATATATAAGATTTAGAGTTAGAAACTACTACGCCTTACTATCTTACTACTTTATAGCTTTCTTTTTACTTTATAGCTATATTCTAGAAATAGCTTTAAATATATTCAAATTTCAAAATATTTAAAGCTATTTCTTCATAGTTATAGCTTTCTTTACTTTGTATCCTCATATAAAGCTTCTAAAAAGTAGCAAAATATTTATATAACTTCTAGATATGTTTCGAGAGGTATATAAAGCGCGTAGAATACGTATTTACTTTTATCTTTATAAAATATAGACTAAATTTAGCTTTTTTATCTTTGTACCTCTATATAAGGTTTAAGAGTATTAAAGTTTATCGTTTAATTTTCATTTATAGAGCTTTTAAAAGAATATGTACTACTAAACATTTTTAAATAAAGTATTAGACAAATATATCTATATTATAATTATGTAATATATTGCTTAACTACGTTATGCCTATTATTCTATACTAGTAGATTTAATAAAGTAATAGAGTAATAAACAAAGTAGTGGATATCTTTTAATAGCTTCTTAATAATTAGAAATTAAAAATATAAGATTATTATAAAAAGATAATAATAATCTCTTAAAGTCTAGTATATAATATATACTGAAAGATTTCTAACTTGGAAAGAAGATTAACTATATATATAGACTGGAACTTTTAGACTAAGTAAATAAAGTACTACTACACAAGTACAATTTATAATAT
>Ga0265798_10001520_pt1 | contig 36053 bp, 42 predicted proteins | sample P3T30metagenome_FD_192430 | JGI IMG/M metagenome (GOLD analysis project Ga0265798, IMG submission 192430) | Plant litter microbial communities from East Loma Ridge, Irvine, California - P3 T30 | ecosystem: Environmental > Terrestrial > Plant litter > Unclassified | place: USA: California...
GAAAGTGTCGTTGGGACATACCAAATCCGACGACAAGGACTACAGCAGAGATGATTGTACTCCTCTTGTCCTTTGGTGTACCTGCCTGTCTTTCACCTGCTTCCTTGAAAATGACACCGAGGTAGACTACCACGAGCTACTGATCAGCTTTGACCCTGGCATGAGTTCTCGGAATCTCACCTGCTTCGGCATAGTCAAGATAGTAGCGATGGAGAAGACCCAGATTCCTGTTCCACAAGTGGCAAATACGGCAGCTGAAAGTCAGCTTTTCACTCCGTGGCTCAGCCAAAACAGCTGACTAGTGAAATGCCTATTCCATCAGCCAGCTTCTGCGACCGTACAATCAGCTTACCCTGGTATAGCACTTAGTCGGGAGACAAAGACGATCCAGAATCCGCCTTCTCGGACGATATGAGCCATCAGAGCGTAATTGAGATTCTTCTTTTCATACTTGATAGCAGTCCCACGAAGGCAGTACTTGAACGCGTAGAAATTGCCGAACTGATATCAGTTATGTGCTGTATTTATTGGAGAGACAGACTTACTTCTCCCAAGAACGTTCCCGCTGCGACCTGGGGTCAGCTTGCAATCAGCCGCGAGAGCCAGACTCACGATACCGAACCCAACCCATAAACCCCATACTACTCCCACTAGTACTGCCACGATCTGATACTCAGCTCACGTCAACCTGGCGACAGATATAGCTCACTTCTTGCCCGAAGAGAGGGGGAAATGAAAGAACAAAGAGAATAGCTAGAGAATCAGTCGACCATTATTGGACTCAACGCGCACGGACCCACCTATAGGGATCGTCCAGCCAGCTGGCAAGTCTTTCAGGTAGTTGGCAATGGGCGTCATCCACTCGACGATCTGCATGTCAGCTCCAGTAAGCCTGAATTAGCTCACTTGATCATGATATATAGTCATCAAAGCAACCAACACCCCTAGCACCACAGCAGCGAGATACCATCCTGATCATTAGCTCGCTCCGCCATTCAAGAGACCGACCTACCCCACCACTCTTTCCTGATCCAATACCTCCATCCCATGAACGCTCTCCAGTCAAACATCCCCTTTTGCATAAACTCCCTCTCTGCCTCTTCATCTTTCTCATCCCATCCCGCTGGGATATCTAATCCATTTTCATCCTTCCTATGTCCATTATCTACTAGCCCACCGATCATACCGGCATGAATGATCCCATGATGTGTTGTTGACTTGTGCTTGGCATGGCCTTTCATGTTGTCTGGTTTCGATTTCCGTAATACATGCGGAGTAAGAGGTTCAGTGGGATCTGAGTCGGAGTCGGATCGACTCCTGGATAGCTCGTGAATGTAGGCATGATCGTTGATGGGTGGAGCCTCGGCCGACGACGAAGGTCGAAAAGGGTCTTGGAGACTACACTGCGCTTGACTACCATGAGACGGCTCAGGACTGGCTTCGAAACGATAGGAGGGTGGGTACGGGTGTGAGATTTGCGTTTTGTTCATCTTGTGACGACTTGCGAGCGTACGTGTAGGGTATATGAAGAGACAGAGATCAAGACCTCAAGACCTGTTACTCTGTCGTAGTCAAAGGAGGGATCCGCCGAGTGTAGACTTTGTAAGGAGGGTTCGGCGTTCGGCGATCCTGCAGCGGGGTACGGGGTCGATCTGCACTCTTTCAATGGTGATAAACCGTTTATGAGTGGCAGATGGGATAGGAGCCAGTGGAGATGTGGAGTGGACAACAGCACCCGATATGTCATATAATGAACAAAGAATCAATGCGGAATGCTGTGCGACGCGTCGGGAGATGTCAAGTCGCGCTATTGTACCTGACACGAGGGAGTTGCGTGTTCGAACAAAAAAATTGAACAGAGTGGGATTCGAACCCACGCCCGAAGACTGCCGGATTAAAAATCCTTAAGACAGCGCCTTAGACCACTCGGCCATCTGTCCTCCGATTTTCTTTTGAACATTTCAAATATCAAGGACCGCCTGTCCCGAGAATCGTGTGTAACATGGTAGAACGGTGAAGCCAGGGTACGAGGATGCGAATCACACCTACTGGAGGACTGGTGTTGGGCTGTGATAGCGGCTGGTCTTTTGCGGCCTGCATAAGGGATAGGCACTTGTGAAAATCCCGCAGGCTGCGGGAATCCTTTGACACGAGCTGATGACTAGGTCTCTCCATGGGATACTATGCACGATAGCTCGGCCCACCGTCCGGGAGATTGTATCCGAAGGGTTCATCAAGATCGACTGAGGTTAACCATCGATCAGGCTTGTCCCGGCCTTACTCCAGGTGTATTATGCTTTCAGTGCGACGCCGAGGGATTCGTTATCGCCAACTTCGTGCTCGCTCGAAATGGGTATAATGGTCGATCGAATAACGACACGATCTCCAATTCCCTCCTCAGGAAGATGGTCGAGAAGATGCTCACTTCGCCCATCCGAATCCCCCACGAGCAGATGATCTTGGCTTTCGGCGCTAAGTCTTCCGCCTCCAATGAAGACATCAACGGGACCCAGCAGCAGAGTTGGACCCTCCTAAAAAAGGGGTCGAAAATGGCTTTCAAGAGGTTCGAGACTTGGTCGCCCACCACTCCGACTAGAGCTGGTGAGTATGCTTCCTTGGTCATTACTATAGTGCTGATACTAGCCCGAGAGCTGGAGGTGGAAAGGCTCGCTGGCTTGGAGGAGCAGATGCGAAATCGAGAGCTGGAATAGTCTGCAACGATTTGCTTGTGTGCTACCTATTGGTCTTGCTCTCCCTTCTCAGTCCGTGGTGTTCTGATGTTTTCTTCTTTGGTAGTCTTTCTCGTGACTCATTCATGCTGGCGTGCTCTACAAGTCAACACCACACTCACCTCCTTTATCATCAGCTCTGAGGGAAGGACACGAGCTTTCCTTCTTTCTTCTCTCTTCCGTTCCATTCTCTCCTTCCACTTCTTCTCACTTTTATCTTTACACGAGCAAGGACTGGTCTCTTACTACTCGCCCATCTATCCAAGCGACAAGTAGCCCCATAATGGTTCTGACCAGACGAGCTGCGCAGAAACGGCCGCTACCATGCAGGGATATCTAGATACCGTTTGGGGTCTCTCTGAACATCCTACGATGCTTAATCCTTATCCCGTTCGCGGCTTTTGAGACCCAGCAAGTGATTAATCCTTAACACGTTCGCGACACTCGAGATCGACTTTATGTCGCGGAGTTAATCAATCTCCGTCCGTAGTGCTGTAGACTGTCCTGTATATTCGTCATTGGCACCACATGAACAGCTATAGTGCTCTGGTCTCTCGTGTTGACCTGCGCCTTAGCCTGGTATACTGGCAAAGGATCTGAAGTATATTGGAAGGTTGGTGGAGGGTTGTAGAGCTCAGCGATCATTGATTGAAGTCTCAGCTTAGTTAACTTAGTAGTCAGATCTAGTCCGGATCCCATTGCATAATTACTACCCCGACTACTTCAATACCTTGTCCGCTCACTTATCCTACACCCAATCGAGGTTAGGAGATCTTACCCGCCCTTCCTGATAGTTAGACGTTGACCGTTGGTTAGTTGGTCGGCGTAGTCCCCTAACACGTACACAGCGTCTGCTAGCCTCAATCACGCGACGAGTTTTGGGGACTCTGATTAGACTTGAGGAGCTATACTCCATAACACGACGACAGATTGCCCGACAGAATGCATACACAAATACGTAACTGTCGTGGGGTCATTTCACAGGGACATAGAGGATGATCATGATAAGGGAAAAAGAGGAATTAGAGATTGGTTTGAGGAGCATCTATTTCCGAGAGTTTGTTAGGGGGTTGCTTATAGCAAAGCGGCGAGACCACCGAGGGCAGCGAGGAAGACACCTGGGGCGGCGTTAGAGTAGGCTCCGTTTCCGGCAGCAGATGATGCGGCACCAGAGGCGGAGGAGACGGGGGTGGATCTATATATGAGCTCAGGCCAAGAGTGAGCGATATTACTTACCCAGAGGAAGTCATGGATCGAACGGAAGAGACAGAGCTGGCGGCACCTCCGCTGGCGCTGTTCGTCAGCATGGCTAACACGAACGCAAGAAAAAGACTTACGAGGAGACGGCGTTGCTAGCGGATGAGACCCTGGAGGCGACACCGGAAGAGACGGAAGATGCGGAAGCGGCGACACCGGACGACATGGAGGAGGTCATGGAGACGGCGGATGAGCCAGCAGCGGAAGATACAGAGGCGGAAGCTCCACCGGAAGTGACACCAGCGGCACCGGCGGCAGAGGTGGCGGAAGCGTTCAAGCAGTCGGTGGAAGAACCGGCCTGGATGGTGACGGGGGAAGAGTAGACAATGTCTCCGTTGGCATCAGTCAATCGGATGGTGACGGAAGTTCCGGCAGCAAGAGAGACGGTCCAGACATAAGTTCGGTCCTGGGTGTTGTCGGCGAGGGTCTCGAGGACGGGTGCAGAGGGTTGTCCACCGGGGATAGCGGCGCTGCTAATTAGTACACTTGTACAAGAGGGGTCAAGTGAGACGTACAGGATGAAGGGAGCGGAACCACCCTGCCAGTTGATCTGAGCGGGTTCTGTATCGTCAGTCCTGCGCAGTAAAGAAAAGTTGAGCTTGGACTTACGACACTGGATCAAAGCGGCCTGATAGATGAATCGGTGTTATAGGATGCATGAGTCGCGTGATAGTGATATAGAGCAGATACGTGTAGGGTCGAGAGAGGGGAGATGACAAAAAGACTAGGTCAGCGATATCTCATATCGATCAACATCGAAAACTTACGGGGGTGTTGACGGTGTAGTCCTGTGCGAGGGCGACACCTGCAGCGAGGAGGGAGGTAAAGACAGTTGCGAAAAGCATTGTGATTTTTAGTTTTACTTGGTAGTAGTAGAGTATAGGTAGAGAGTAGAGTGATGAAAGAGAATAAAAGGTGGTAGTAAAGAGAAGAAAGGAATGCGACTGCGAATTATATTCTCTGCTCTGAAAACACAGCCACTGCACGGACGCGTCAGCGAAAACAGGAGAGACACGGAACGCTCTAGTGCTGAGTCAAACAAGGGGTAAAGGAGCCCAAATTCCCGCTCAAAGTGTGTGTATTTGTGAATCATCCCTGACTTGCCGCTTTTCTCATCTCTCGACAACCACGCAGTCTGCTTCCGACCCTCTTGAGAGACGTGGTGTCTCTCGTAAACAAGTCGACGTGACTACTGCGTAGCGAGATCAGCCATGTCATCAGGTGAATGGGAATTTGTGAACCTAGCTGTGGACAGAGTGTAAAAACAGGTCCCACGCGTCTGGTGAATTTGTGGAAATAGGGTTGTCAGCCCTGAGTTTTCGGGTTTTACAGATTAATGATCGACATAAATTAGCTGGATCGCTGCGGCAGATGCAGTGTCATTAAAGAGGCAGAGCGATAGCGCACGATCCCACGTGTCTCGTTGGCGCGACAGCGCCATAGACCCGATAGGCAGATGCAGTGTCATTATTACATGTTACGTTATCATGATATCTATCAATGCTGCCATTGCATCTCCTTCATCTTTTCAACCAGCTGGGAATCGTCTGAACAGTCAGCAAGCATACGAGCGTTATCTTCTAACAGACTCACTCATTCCTCGTAGCTTGGCAGCGGTATCCACCCGACCCTCTTGAGCTGCCTTGACAACTCTCGCAGCCACACTAGCTGAAACCTCCCTGATCCTCTCTAATCGAGGATACAGTAATCCAGCCTCCTTCTCCTCTTTCGTCAAACTCTCACTTAGACCAAGAGCAGAAGCAGTAATCATCTGATCAGTGAACTTGGTAGCTCCACACGCTAGAGCTCCGAAACCGATCCCGGGGAAAACCAAAAAGTTGTTGCCCTGCCCGGGTTCTCGCATTGTCCCCTTGTATTCCATACTGGGATAAGGTGATCCAGAAGCAAAGAGGACTTTGCCATCGGTCCACTTGAGAGCGTCAGAGAACGAAAGCTCGCATTTTGAAGTAGGGTTGGATAGAGGGAAGATGATGGGAGTAGTGTTCAAGTCGGCCATACGACGAACGACGGGTTCAGGGAATGCTCCGAATGTTGTTGAAAGACCGACAAGAGCGGTAGGTTTGACGTGCTCAATCACTTCTGCGAGAGATGCGAACTCGGTAGTGGTGTCTTTTCGGATAAAGTATTTCTTGTGAGACGCGAGCTTGCCAGCGACGACATCGGGTCGAGAGTGAGTAATCAGACCCTATCCGTCAGCGCCAGCTTCCCGCGTATTCGAAAGTGACATGCCTTGGTATCAATGAGCCAGAATCTCTCTCGAGCCTCCTGCTCGCTGAGGCCAAGCATGGTAAAGTAGTTCATCATCTCCTTTGCGACACTGTTCATCAGCTCGAGTCTCTTTGAGAGTGAAACAACGTACCCAACAGCAGCACTGCCTCCACCGAGGAAGACCACTCGGTGATCCCTAGCATCACGACCAGAAGCAGTTGAAGCCATCTTGGCAGCATTAATGAAACCACCAAGGATGACGGAACCAGTACTACTCGTCAATACTGCCGATCCCACTATAGATTGAACTCACCCCTGGATATCATCATTGAACATCCTGTATTTGTTCTGATATCGCTCGAGGAAATCAAAAGCGGCTTCCGAGTAGAAATCTTCGTGTTGGATAACGGTCGAGGGGAAAACGGTAGAAGCGGCTTCCATAAACCTGTCCATGAATCGAGTTGCCTACTGATCAGCTCGCGCGACTCGTCATTCACGAACCTCTTCAAGAGAAGCTCGCGGTCTTCGAAGACCAATGTACAGAGGGTCTTCCCTAATCTCGACATTGTTCGTTCCCATACTATTTATCAGCTTGATCCGAGATAGCATTCGTAGACATACTCTAGAACAACAGGAAGAGCTCCATCGGGATTGACACCTCCTCCAGCGGTATACAGATTCAATTTCCCAACTGAGATACCCATGCCGCCGACACCGAGATCACCGAGACCGAGAATCCTGGATCCGTCGGTGACCACGATGATCTGTGGACTAACTCCTGTCTGTCGGGCAAAAGCAGTGAGAATCTCGTGGAGGTTGTCCTATATGTCAGCCACATCTCAGGGAGTAGACATACCTGATCATCGATAGACAAATGAAGTCCTTCGGGACCGTTGAAGATTTGAGAGTATTTCTGACATGCCTCACCGACAGTTGGGGTGTATACAAGGGGAGCACTACATATCAGCATACGTCATGTACCCGAGAAGACAGTGAAACCCACAGTCCGCTGATATCATCCGCAAGAGCAGCAAAGAAGAGATTTGGATTCTGTCTCCTGACCCTCTGGAGATGAACATGCTTGAGGAGCGAAGTTGGTAGCTGACCGAGATGGTACTTGAGCCTTTGCAAATCCTGCTCCATGGTGATATCAGGATATGAAGTGAGACCTAGTCTTGTAAGCTAAGTCATGGCTTTGCCACGAGGGGACTCACTCTTCTGGCCCAACTTGGGCGAGAGAGGGGGTGTAGGCATTCCAAATTTGTATTCCATCTTGTTGTATGGTTCTCCAGGTCCGTGTCCTTGACGTTGATCAATGTCTATATCGGAAATAGTAGCTTTAAATCGTCTTGCAAGAGCAGGTATCTGTCTGTTGTGAAGAACTGTGCGTATCATAGGTATCTGCTTGAGCATTATATACGCTCAATCTGGTTGGTTGGCTGGTCGGGATGGTACGGAAGTGTATGCATTGACGTTTACAGTAGTTGTCAGTCGAGTCGGGTTGAGTCACGTAGATTCGAAATCATCCTCCAAGAATTCGAGTATTTCGGAGAAGCCCGGAAAATGACACTGGGGCAACCATGGCAATCCCGAAGGACCCGAATGTGTCTGTGCGCCTCTTGCCCGGGTTCGGGCCTATGTACACCGGTCGGAGACATGACTGACCAAGTTGCGATAGACTGGGATGAACTGAAGCGGTATACTCAAAGAGAGAGGAAAGACGTCTAATCTGGTCGGGGTATATCCAGGCTGACGTCAATCATCTGACTAAATTCGCCGAACTTGAACCACTCACCTCCACCTGTTCATCTTCCAGGTGCTACATAACATGCATCGCGAGCAAAGCTATTGAGAATCAGAGAATAGACTAGGAGAATGTCCACACAGGTCGGACTGAGCTACAAAGGTGTGCTTGTCCTCATCACTTTGCCCGTTATCTCACTTTGTTGACAAACAGAAACCGCTGATGCTATTACCTCATTCTGTGAGCCAAATGGTGATTTACGTGTAGGGTACTGAACATACAGTGGAGATAGCACTACATACTCTCTTGTGCATACGAAATATCTATCCACCCACTACATTCGCTCGCCGTCGAGCTCACGGTGTCCCAGTATACCAATCCCGACACCCTCAAGTCAGGGAGTACATTTCCGAAATCTGTTCATTACTGTCCAAGGAGATTGAAAAGGGAGTCGCGAGGCGGGTGACGGTAGTTATCAAAAACACCAGTGGACTACCGCTTGAAAGGTGGATATTTGATCTTGGATATTTGGGTATAGCGGAAGGGAGAGAGAGGGAAGCTGGGTAAGCTGGAGGTGAGGGTCGAGCTGATGTTAGTCTGGTGGGCGCTCCTGGGATGGAGGAATTAAGTTTGATGTTGAGGGGTTTCTTGATCAAATTAACCTCGCTAGATGGGCAATTGGAGGATATCAAGGGTAAGGTCATGGTTCTCCAGGTATGATTGAAAAAGATGGCTGATGGACAGAAGAAGCGACATTCGCCATAATAATAGAAACGAAGGATGATATCGAACCAACCACAAATGGGGGCATAGATGGGGTAAGTACTCCTCGGTCTTCATGCTGCACTATATCTTGGGTCGTAAGACTGATAAACAGTCAATCCCACCATGGGCTCCAGCCATGTCTTCGGATACCCTGAGGCCACCGGGATCACGGGATCCCCCAAGACATCATGAGCCTTTGCTGCATGTCAAAGCTGTAGAGACGGGGGTCATTGACGTACGTCGTCATCATGTGGCCTGAGCTGATGATAGATCCGGTTGATGGTCCAGGAATGTATTGCTAAAACAGGGGTCGAGCATCTGAGTATCGCATAATGTATCGCTATTTCAATGACAGGATTCCAGTCCGCTGGAAGCTCAATAATACATGCTGACCGGGTCTAGAAATCTATCGTGTATGGTGTATCGCCTTTACCGCGTCTCGTCGCAAGTCATTACAATCAGATCCCACTCAAGCATCACTCCCAGATCCATGTCCCTAACGAGGCAGAGGCTCGCTATTCCCGCTGTCCGTGGAGGTCATACTATCATCCGAGATGGTCCTCTCCACCCCTTCAACCCTTGTGGGCATGGGCTCATCCCCACCTTTGACATGTTTCTTGGTCTCCAGTGTCCCCTCAATAGTCCCTACTCCATCCTCGTAATCCTTCTGTCCAATTTCGGCTTGTCTCATTAGATCCCTTTTACCCTGTGCTGTATGCGGTTCAGCACGAGCTCGAGCTTCATTGGGAAATCGGTGGTCTAGGTGTCCATCTCGCTTGAGATGTCCTTCGGCTAGTTTCGAGGTCGAGCCTGTTAATCTGCCCTCTAGTTGTTTTAGTGTGTTATAGGGAAAAGGCGATTTATACGCACGAACGATCTGAGCTGTACCGACTAGCTTCTCGGAGAAAGTTGCGTCATGCTTAGGGTTGATCGCTATGTCGCTGATTGTAAGTCATAGGCGAAGGTGAGTGAAGACAACATACAGTGTAGCGTCGTTGTTGTATTGACTCATGATTATTGATAGAAGAAGGCTTCAGCAAGGACGTGGGGAATGATAACCCATCGAATGCAGATCTATCAGTTTATATATCAATCCCCCCTCAGCTTACTTCAATCACAGCTTCGGTCCCCCCTTTGCCAAGCAAAACAATACGACACAAGTCAAGGGTAAAGCTCGTCATCGAACATCAATCCTTAAAAAATGTTCTCTCCCCGCCACCCCCTTAGTCTAAGCTTAATATCACCGCATGGCATGCTTGAGATGCTTAACAAGGCAAGTATAGCCGGGTGGGAGAGAGGGTGGAGTCCTTGACGAGAACGAACAAGGACTGCGTATAGGGTCACTAAACGTCGTTCCTTGCGGAGCAAGGCACCGTCTCTTTCTTGATCCGATATTCACGGCCGGCAGATTCCGGATCAACCGCTGAAGGACGTAGACAGCTGATACATGGTAAATATATACTACCGACGTATATTCGGTTCTTGAAATGATACACTAGGCCCATCACTTTCTTCTCTCTGGATAGAAGTTGTCCTAAATATTCCTAATCCCGGTGTCTTCTGAAATCCAGGTGCTAAACTACCATAATTCAGATTACCTGTTCCCGAGCGACTGACAGTGGGTGCTACATCACTCGACTCGGATGTATCGGGTGTGAACCTGATTGACCGGGATGTGCGTGTACGTTCGAGGTCTAGAGGATTACTAGTGGCTTCATTAGGGGTATCAACTGGTGTCGCAGTCGCCAAAATTGATTCGGGTTCATTGATAATTGGCGGTCTGAACCCTCGATCGTTGGGAGTGAGATATGCCTCTTCTTCTTCCCCCTCAACCACATCTGAATCCGAATCGCGTCTAGCTCGACCCTCCTCTGCTCTCGAGCTTGATTGACGCGCATCATGGTCCCTACCAAGACGTCCGAATAATCGCTGTCGAAAGGTGGGTCTCGGCTTGTTTCGACCAATACGTGCTGGATCGATATGTACGACTTTGGGCTCGGGCGGCGGGGACGATGATCTGGCAGGTGAGGGGGAGCGGGACTGTTGGCGTCTCGAACCGGGTTGGGTCGAGTGGTGAGACGCAGGTCGAGATGACTGACGTGAAGCAGGCCTCGAAGATTGCGAAACTGGGGGTGATTTGTTGCCTTTTGCGGATGGCCTGTTTCGGAAATCCACCATAGGGTGCTGCAAGAAATGCGTCACGTTGTGCGCTTCCTCCATCAATGAGTGGGGATGACTGAATGTCCCGCGCTCATTCAATGTCTCGGGATCGTAGTAATTCTTGATCACCTCGACTTCAACCTAATCATCAGTACCGTCCATCCATGTGCGAGAAAGGTACGTACTTCTCCTTCCTTTTGACGCTCAATGACCAGATGATGTCCTTCCCTATACTCGTTTAACGGCGGTGTCCTCCTACCTCCACCGACATGTTCCTCGTCGTCCAACTCCCGTTCTTCCTCCGTAGCACCATGCGCTTCTTCCCCTTCCGTCTCCGGGAATCTACGTCCCCTCTGTCTCATTTCAATCTTTTCATTCGAGGTCGAACTACCAGCACTATCTTCCGTTGAAGAGGGATTCGATAGTTTCTCTCGAGCACTTGAATCCTGATCGTGTCGGCCCATTCCGAGATCGCCTTCTTCGGGATCGTCGTCTCTGTTCACTCGGATCGATTGACCGGGAATGAGGCGACGGGCATGGGTAGTCCATGCGGGAACATTATCGCGCATAGATGGAGCTCGAGAGATGGTGGCGGTGATACTGTGCACCCTTCGGCCCAAAGAGAAGAAAGGGATAGATAGTCCGTCTATCCATCAGCTGTGATTCCCAGTCTGGGGCGAAACGTAGCTTACGAGAGGCTACCGAAGACAATACCAAAAAGGAAACAATAGGTATAATCGTCTCCTTCAGATTATCCACCTGAGCAGTATCCTTCTCTGCCTCTCCATCTGGGATTGCCAGCCTGGCCAGAGTAGAAATGAAAATAGCTCCGACTCCCATGGGGCCAAACCATCCTGCGAAAATGGCTTCTCTGAACGTCTTGATATCGGGAATCCACTTGTACGTTGCCAGCACAATTGGGATCCGACGGAAAAGTAGCACAAGGATAGTGAGCACCGTAAGTCGCCAAGCGTCGAGCTGATTGTTAGTTACACGCGATCGTCAGGAAATAAGACTTACACCAATAGAGGCATTGTTGAAATCCGCAAATGGGATTAGGGCGCCGATATAGATAAATGCAGCGCAATTGAAGAGCAAATCAATGACGTTGGAGAATACCGCATCTTCGGTGTTCTTGTTGAAAAATCCATCCCATGCGAATGCAGCTCCGCATGCAAAGGCTGAAAGGAGATCGTCACTTCCAAGTAGAGTCGAAATACCTGCCATCAGCTTGATACCAAAGGATCAATGGTCTGGCTTACCGATAGACAAAATAGCCAAACTAACATACTGAGCGACGTATGATTGTCGATCGATCAACTTCTTCCTCTCTGCGAACTTCATGATCTTCCGGGCAGAAAAGCCAAGCAAAGCTCCGATGATGATCCCGAGGAGAACTTCGTAAAAGCTACATATCAGCCCGATTTCGTGACGCGGTGACCTGACTCACATCGAGTGATAGATCCATTCCCCGACTGCATGTCCCGGACTCGCATCCAGCAACAAGTAAATGGCGATATACAAGAATGGGAATGCAGCTCCATCGTTACATCCCGACTCGGCAGCCAACATATGTCGAACATGTGCTGGGACGTGTTTCTCCGCAAACTTTCCACCAATGACTGCTTGAGCTAAAATCGGATCGGTTGGAGTGACGCATGCAGCAATGACGAGTGACGAGAGAAAGTTGTGTCCTGGTAGTAGTCCCCAGATGAGGAGAGCCGTGACCATCCATCCCCAAATCATACACGGTCCAAGTAGAAAGACCAGTGTACGCCAATGTCGCCATACATATGCCTGTTATCAGCACCGTGTCTAGTTCTAGTGGAAAAGAAGTACCTTAGGCAATTCGACACCGACTGCGAAAACCGATAAAGCAATAACCACTCTAGTCACCTCCAACGTGATCTCATTGGTAACCTTCTCATTGTCCGCTCCTCCCCATGCATAAGGATTGAATAGATTCAAAGCATGAGGACCAATGACGATGCCGACAACTGTCGCTACAGGTGCCTCTCCAAGTCGAAGTGTTTCCTTGATGAAGGAACTGAATAGACCGAAGATGACGACTACCGGTCAGCCTAATACAACAAGCTAATATCTGATGACATACCGAAACCACCCAGAAAGGCATAGGCCAAATGAGGCGGCGTGACCATAAACGGATGAAACGCCATATTGCCAGATGTATATTTACCGCTGTAGAGGGTCTCGGGGTTGGTTGAACGCAGCAAAAGTCGACGCCTGCATGAAGTCGGTGGCTGCCGAAAGAATAGTAGAACTAAGTGATTACGCGTAAAACTTCTTGAGCGGCGATACGGTGTATTTATCGAGACTGCAGTCGTGCCGCGACGAGATTGTACGGAGCTGAGACCAAGTGAGAGGCGAGATTACGTCAAGGGAGGTGAGTTTGCCCCTTGGTTGTGTGTGTACCGAGAATGTGGTAAACAGAAGGTGTAGCAAAGGAGATTTGAGAGTATTCGATCTCATGCTCAAAATAGCTTACCATTACACAACGGAACCAGTTTTCCTAATGCCAAGCATCGTCATGCTAATGTGGGGTTGTTCAGTGTAATGCTTAATAGCAGGAGGCTACCAGTGCATAGAATACATAGGATAGCAACAATGTCTACCTCTAGACCCAAGGAGGTACCGCTAGCTCCGAGGATAGAGGATGAAGATGTATGGAAATACCCAAGACCGCCCGCTCTACAACGGACACCCAAGTACGCCGATCGATCGCCTGTCTAAACTACGCGAGCTGATGTGTAGTCGATTGAGAGTAGTTTGGACAGCTGTTGATGGTACCGAGACTGTGGTCGCTGAAACGGAGAATGGATATCGAGTGCTGGAGACTACGTGAGTCTGTCATTTGTTTTGAGCTAAAGATAGGCATCCACCTACATACTACCTTCCTCCTGATTGTGTGAAGATCCCTCTTCAAAAGACATCAAAGAGTACCTACTGCGAGGTGAGTTTTGATGCCCGATAAGAACTGATGGGTAGTGGAAAGGAGCAGCGACCTACCATACCCTTACACCTCCAGGAGCACAAGCAATCGCCAATAGAATCTGGTCATACACCAAACCGACTTCCGGCTTTCTTCCCCTAAAGGATTATCTCAGTTTCTACGCCTCTACCGGTTTGAGCAAGGAGCAAGCAGGAGGTGAATGGCGATGTTTCGTAGACGATGAAATGGTGGGTAAGCAGGAAGGAGACTTTTATGGGGGTTGGATAACTAGTAATATCAAGGGCAAGATGAAGGGCGGTGCAGGCACCTGGGGATGGTGACAATCGAATCTTGGGCGTTGTACAGATCCATACATGTAACACCATATCTCCAGAGAATCAACTTGTCTAGAACTTCCTCGATTTGACCACAGTCGAGATACCAGTCTTTTCTCCAGCATAATTTCCACCAACAGTAGCTTGACCACCTTTGTACACTGCCCTCTGCGAGCCGACCTTCTGCTTGGCTTTCTCGTATGCCATCCTCTTTTTGACTCGGGGATTACGGCCTGTCTTGTTTCGTCTGGGTGTAAGACCTCTGTTCTTTTCAATAGCTCGGGTGAGCGCTCTTGGACCATCTGCCGATTCATCCTCGAAAGATGCACTGTTGATGAGCTCTGGTCAGGGTCCACGTACGTGACATACAACTTATCAGCCTGCCAAGCTTCATGTGCCGCTTCCTTCTCTTCAATCTTTTCCGTCTTGCGCCTCTTGACCAGATCGTAATACTCTCCAGCTCCATCATCAACTCCAGCGTCATCATCATTCACCTCCTCTCTGACTTCCCTAGCACGCTTCTTGTCGCTTTCGGACCACTCTGCCCCATCTAGATCCTCCCCACCCTCTTGGGCTGCGGCAGAAGAGTTTTTGCGCAAAGCGGCATCTCGAGCTTTCTGTCGATCACGATAAGGAACATCCTCATCCCCTCCCAGCCTCTGTGCTCTTGCTGCAGCTCTTCTATTGGAAGTAGAAGCAATCTTGGAAGTATGGAATCGAAGTGATTTGGTACGACGTTCTTTATCGCTTGCATCGGCGTCGAGGAGTGAAGTGGCATCTCCAAGTGTATCATCGTCTGCTGATAGAGGGCGAGAAGATTTGGTTTTCTTGGAGGAGTGGAATGAAGGCTCGGCAAGTGGTGTGAAGTTCGCGATTGGTTCTGGAGCTGGTTCTTTGACCTTTCGGACTCGCTTCTTCTTGCCGTCTTCGGTCGTCTTTGCCTTGACCTTCTTGTCTTCTTTCGAGGATTTCGATTTGGCTTTCTTGACCTTGACCGGTGCAACGGGCTCATCCTCGGAATCTCCTTCCATGTCTTCATCGACATCAGCCAACAAGTCCGCCAGCTCATCCTCTTCCAGTCCAGCGCCCTTCCAGGAATCATCAAAGTCTTCAAAGTCATCATCCTCCATCTCCTGGATACCGTCAAGCTCATCCTCATCATCCTCACCCATGCTCAGTCCCTCCTCTCTCATCTTGGCCAAAGTCTTCATCAATTCGGCCTTCATTTCGGGCGTGAGACCGCCTTCTGGGATCTCCATACCCATCTTTTCGGCGAATGATTCCATTAACGGATCACCATCGGATACGGATCCAGCCGAGAAATCTAATTCTTCCAGATCGGCAACTCCTTTCTTTAGCTCTAGCAGTCGCGAAATGATAGGGTGGTTCGCAAGGTCGGGTCGGTTGTCGGCGGGTAGAGCAGCGAGGTGGATGTAAAATGCCAATGTGGTAGCGTAGGTTATCAGGGTTTCTGGTCCTCAGCATGATTCGACCTCGCGGATATAGAGGACTCACGATAATGTAGCCATCCAAGACCTTTGTGCAAAGACTCCTCGCCTTCTTCCTCCGCCATCATACTCTTGATACCCCTAGCGGTCTTTTCGATCTTTCGTACAGTCAATGGCAAATCTCGTGCCAGAGCTAGCTTGACGGGTTCGTGTGCTTGAAGGTGGCGGATCAGAGTAGCTGGATCCTCCGTCTCGGGGGCGACTATTTTCGGCCGCGTCACCTCAGGCTCTCGAGTAGTGACCAATCTGGCGATCAGAAATATTCACTGGGCAGAGATGACATACGGCTCAGGCTCCTCAGCATCATCAATCAATCCCCAATCATCATCTGCCAACCCCTCCCTGGCTTTTCGCTGTAAACGCTTAACTTCCTTAATCTCCATCTCCCTTTCTTCTTCCTTGTTCTCGTCGTATTCACCCCTCAAATCCTCCTTCTCTTTCCGCGAAGATGGCCGAGAATAGTAAGACCTCCCCCATCCTTCTTCATCTTCGTCTGACGAGCCTGATCCAGAACCCGACGCGGAGCCTTCATCCTCTTCATCTGAAGAGACGATTGGTTTCCCGAATCGACCTTTGGTAAGGAGGTCCGACTTGGCTTTTGCTTTTGCTTTGTCCTTCTTGGATAGTGCGGGCATCTCCTCGTCCTCCTCTTCCTCCTCTTCTTCGTCTTCGTAATCCTCTTCTAAATCTTCATCCCGTTTCCGTCTCAGATTCAAAGACAAAACTTCCTCTCCGTCCTGCGCATAGTCATCTTCACCATCGCTCTCATCTTGGGGATTGAACATGATCTGGTCCCTTTGGAACATATCTGAAATCAGGTTCGAATCGCTGAACAGCTATCAGGGAACTCACGATGATCGGTACTTCCCGGCTCGAGTGTATCCTCGTAACTCTCCAGCTTCTTGCCCTTGGCATTATTCACATCGGGATTGGTGGTCGAGAAATTTGGTGTCTTTTGTCCTCTTCGTTTCTTGCCTGCCATCTTGTATAGGTGTATGACTGTTAGTAAGAGGGTTCAACGTGAACATAGCAGATGGACGGAGAATTCTGCAACTTTTGTGGTTACGTAAACTGGGGATGCTGTAACCTCCACCTTTGTCAACCGACCTTCCAGCTGTCTCAACCATCTATACCTCATCGACTGGAGGAGATGGCACAGCCTATAGAACAATGGATAGCAGACATCCCGCCTGTCACGAGGGTATGGGTAGCTGCGGCTGTCGGCACTAGTATATTGGTAGTGAGTCCGCTCACCTTGAGTTGATTGATGGCTAATCGTGGAGGAATGTCAAGTCATAGCTCCTCTCCAACTGTATTTCTCGTGGACAACAGCAGTAGGCAAGGGCCAGGTAAGTGACTGGTTGTGATACGAATCATTGTCTAATAAAACAGGCTTGGCGATTTCTGACAACCTTCATCTACTTCGGACCCCTGTCGCTCGATCTAGCATTCCACCTATTCTTCGTGTACGTCCTGGAGTGCGGGCCAAGGTTTGACATACTGACGATCAGAATGCGTTATTCCAGATCACTAGAAGAGACATCATTCACAAACCGACAAGCAGATTACGTCTGGCTCCTCTTCCTAAGCGCTTCTTTCCTCCTCGTTAGTCGTTCCACCTTTTCTATAGTCAGCTAATTTGCAGGCCATTACTCCTTTCTTAGAAATGCCATTCATGGCTTCTTCCCTTGCTTTTGCACTGGTGTACATTTGGTCAAGACGGAACCCTAGTATCAAAATGTCGCTGTTTGGTGTTATCACGTACGTTGCCCCTGTTGATCGTGCTGATGAGACAGAATAACGGCGCCTTATTTACCGATTTGTCTGGTCGCGGTCTCGTGGCTATTGCAGGGAGGATACCGGGCTGCCATTGGTGATATTGTGAGGTGCAACAAAGCTTCTCAATAGGCTATAGACTGATCAGCAGATCGGGATCCTCGCTGGACACACGTATGTGTTCTTGCAGGATTACTGGCCAAGGGAGATGTGGTCACATACTGGACAGGGAGAGATCAAGACCCCCGTCATATTGTGAGCTGGCTTATCTACCGACGATTGCGTCAGCTCACAAGGCAGGAAACGTATATTTCGTCAACGGTTAAATACGGACGCCCCAGCCACATGACCGAATTATAGACATATGTATATATACTGTACAACCTGCTTCTCTCTTTCGTTCTGCTCTTCGATACGGCTACACTACATGTCCATATTAATATCTTCCTCATCCTCCACATCCACATCCTCACTGAGAGCAGCTCGTATTCTGGCTCGAGCGACCCTATCCGCCTGTTGTTTCTCTTCAGTCTTTGGCGCTCGACTCCTTAGGCTTCTTGTCGGCGTTGGCGCGGATGTTGATGTGGATTTTACTCTGATCGTTCGGGCTTTTCGGGTAGATGGTGGAGGGGCAACATCGTCTTCCTCCTCGTCTGGCGTCGCGATCTTGCGCTTAATGCGGCGAGGTCTATTTGTTTCCGCAACCATAGGTTCGGGTTCGGGTTCGAGTTTGGGTTTGGTAACCCGTAATCTGATTGATCGAGGAGGTGGAACAATCTCTTCTAGGTCTTCGTCGTCTTCGTCCTCTCTAGAAGTCATCTCTTCGGGCTTGCGATCGGCAATGACGCCCTCTTCTCTAGCCTCCGCAACAGCCACTTCTTCCATCACCTCGTCCTTCACTATTGATTCTGTAGCTTCATTGACTGGGGTTAGTTCTGACGGAGGCGGAGTATCTTCATCCTCTGACTGATCTTGGATCCATTTTTCCGCATTCTCTTTTGTCGTATTGGCGATAACTTCTTTGGCGGTCTTCTTGACTTTGGGCACTACCTCCTCTACTAGTGCCAGGGGATTATGTGATTGTTCATTCAGCTACCTATCAGCAAGTCCCAAGGATACATACCAGAAGGGTACTTACGTTGTCACTTTGCCCGTATTCCGCTTGTAATCGCCTCCTCACTCTCAAACCGTTCATTAATTTCACCCATCTCTTCAGCGCCTTCTCCTCTTTCTTGATTCTCTCGCGCTCTGCGGCGGCTTGAGCCGATTCTTCGTACGCGTCCATAACCACTTCCTTCTGTTCAGTTGCTACTACTATACCGGTGATCAATGGGATAGCTCGTTGATTCTTGAATTCGAAGCCGGTCTGTACATCAGCGTTTCAGTCTGCTTTAAGTAGACGCGTACTCACACAAGCTTCAGCATAGCTGATGCCGAGTTTCTTGGCTACCTTTGCGATCCCTTTGTCTACCTGTTAGCTTCCTACCACGCAGGCAGGATGTGACGTACAGGCAAGATGAACAGCTCCGGCTGGCAACATAGTAGGAGCATACAAATCGATGTTCCCAAACGAGTTTGTCGGTATTTGACCATCAACGATCGGTGGCGGTATGTAAACCTCAGTCTGATGTTGGGCATACAATCCCTGTTGTATACTCTCTCCACTTTCTTGCATCGCAAGTTCTTGCGCTCTACGCTTTTGGATCGTCACAGCACGCTGTTTCACCCACTTCATGGGTTCTTGGCGATCTTTGACTTTTCGACCTATTCGCATCCAATTTTCGGCGGTCTTGCACGATAAGACGTTCTGGCGGCGATAAACCGGCTCACCCCTGAACCTGCCTATCTCACGTTTGGGCTGAATCACTTCTTCGCGCTTGAGATGACGCTCCAAAACATATCTTCTGTTAGCACGATCTTTTATATGGAAATACATTGGATGATCCTTGAAGCCAGACATGTGAGCAGGCATGCCTTCGGAGAATTGACTAGTCTCGAGTTCGGCGTCTTCCAGCTCATCTCGGTTCTTTAATCAGTGCTGGGACAGGCTGTGGTACATACCAGTCGTTGCGGCCGACGCAGGAAATCCATTATCTCATTCCACCAATCCGGCTCATCTTTGCGTTGTGGAGGACGTAATTTGACTGTTTTTGCACCAAAGTTTTTGGTGTATCGCTGCGTCACATCTCGGGCGTACCCATCTACCTGTCAGCCTCGCTGGTATGAGCTGTAGGACTACTGACCTTCCTCAAAAGCGACAACATAGGTCATCCTGACTGGACCATTGTCGCTCGTTGGCTCATAATCGCCTTTTCTGCGAATTGTACCTCGGACAGGGTCGACTGGGATCCAACGCTGGTCTGACCTGCTGTAGACCTCTGCCCAGAACACAGGTGGCTGTTCGATCAGGTCTGGTATCAGTTCCCGCGACATTATGTAACAAGGCGACTTACTCAGCTTATTTGGCTTCTTCTTCGGCGTTGAAGCGGTCTTTGGAGCAGGTTTGGGAGCGCGTAACCTATACGCATCTGCCGGATCTAGATGTCGTCTTCTCCCTGCTTGACGGGTCTTTGTTTTCTCAATTTTGCCCTTGACCTGTCCTGGACCGCCATCTTCATCCTCAGGTAACGGGATGTGAACTTCTTCCATGTCATCCTCGTCATCTTCACCTGACCCCTCACCATTTCCCTGACGACTTGCTAAACTTTTCCCACCCCTCCCTGCACCCGTTGGCTTCTTCTTGGCGGATGTCTTTTCTGCTCTCCAGGGGACTGGCTGTAATGACGTGACGAGCCTGACGCCGAGGTTGCAAGCTCTGGCCAAAGAGACGAATAAGATAGCTCCCACATCCCTTGATCCTTCCTGCTTTAACGCTTTCTTCATGAGACTGTTGACCGTTCTCAGGCGCTCTCCTCCAGCGTCCAAGGCGATCTTCTCCAGCTTCTCCTCATCCTCTGCCTCCTTGTCCTTGCCATTTCTTGGCTTGGATAGGTTAAGAAACGAAGTATCAAGGAAGTCGGCTTTGGTAAGTTTCGGTAGTGTATCGACGATTTCTTGTACTTCGTCCCATGGTCTCGTCCGCAATCCAATAGTCGCATCGGACACGTCAAAGAAAGATTGTGACCACCAAGTACACAATTCTTGTAGAGCCTCGAAAAACAGACGTGAGCGGTGGGCTCGATCAGGGAATCTTGAGGGTGAAATAACGAATCTGACCTGTAGTGGATGTGGTAAGAGGGATAAAAGTCGAGCCTAATATCAGCTTAGGCAAGCTACAGCGTGTTTACCTTGAGGAGACTATCGCTAGCCCATCTGTTTCGTATTCTAGCACTGGCAAGGAGCGACACTACATGTATCTTATGTCCTTCGAGTCTTATCGCTCTATCTTTCGAAGTAATTGGTTTCCTACGAATCAGTGTCGGCCTCGTCGTCGGTAGGTAACTCACTTTCTCATAGCCAGCGCTATGCGTTTCGCCTTGTCCTCCTCATTCTCTCCACCAATCTCCAACCTGATCACTTCATCCTTCTCTCCTCCTTCCTCTTCTTCCTCTTCATCGCCATACCCCTCGAAATCGTCATCGATACTCGGAGCAGTCGTATTGGTGCCAGGCGTATTTGTCGCGACACTCTGTCCTCTTACCGGCGTGACAGGAGTAGACGCTCCTGGGATATCTACTTCCTCAAAGTCATCTTCATCCTCGTCTCCATCATCTTCTGATGGTATACTGATAGCTGTCTGTGACGTTTGGCCTTGTCTGGCTGTTCAATTAGTGGTGGACTCGCGCCAGAAAAGATGACTCACCTGGAGCTTGAGGGGATCCTCCCGTCTCAAAGTCCCTAGCTACCACCTTTGGCGCCTTGGCTTTCCCTTTAGCCTTGCTCTTCCCGACCATACTACTTATTTAATCCCTTGTAATCTAGACCGGATCCCCGCGAGTCTTGGTATAGTCACAAATTCGGATCCGCCCTCACCTTGCCGTTACGATGACATCGATCGGTATCTCCTCCTCGGAGAGATCCGAGACTAGAGGAACCAGGCACTACTTTGTCAATCTAGAAAGTCAGAAATCAAGCTTGTACTCGGTCGCTGTCAGATATCAATTACTCATCATGCCTTCTATCAGCTTAGATACACTCAGAGCATTCAAGCTGGATCGTGTGTTGTCTGAGAGTGAGCAATTTGCTGTATAAGGCCGATGAGCAGCTGACGAGTAGGCACTCTGTCCGGCTCGATCTTTGTGCTCGGTCATCTGAGCGGTGAACAAGCGATTCTGCACCTTCAGCGTACTGTCCTCCCCACCGACCAGGCCCAGGAGATCGTAACAAGCCTCGAAAACGTCGACTTCTTCCTCGAGAACCAACCTGTAAGTTAATGAGAGGCGAGCTTCGGGATGGCTGACAACAAAGTACTATTCCGCACATGGTGTACTTCCAAAGGTACTGGATGGCGTCAGTCTTCCTGACTTGGTCATCAAGGTCATATGTCCCGCTACCGAGACGCACATCAAAAAGTATACTGCTCAGGAGAGGAGGATTGTGATAGAAACGCCGGACAAGTACCAAAAGGTGGTGGTACCGTATATCGAAAGTTTCCCACCATCGAGAATTGAATGGTATGTCGGCTGCGATGAGCGAGCTGATGACAGGGTTTACAATATTCTGGATGGTATTAAGGAGACAGAGAGAGTCGTACATCTGGATAAGGATCCTGAGACTGGTTTCGTGTTGGTGCCGGATCTCAAATGGGATCAAACCTCCATGAAGGCTTTGGTACGTGATTGTCGGTAGTAATGCTGATTAGTAGTATCTGACGGTCCTTGTCCAGACCAAGTCGATCCGGTCCCTTCGAGACCTCTCGACCGATCACATTCCGCTATTGAACAAAATCCGTCACACCACACGACAAGTCGTCAAGGACAAGTTCGGTGTCGACAAGGACAAGATTAGGTTGTTTGTGCACTACCAACCTTCATATTGTGAGTTCAACGTCGCTCAACTAATCGCCAAGAAGCTGACTATAGATCACTTTCACGTGCATGTTGTTCATATCGAGCATGAAGGTTTAGCGGGAATGACCGTAGGCCAAGCCCATCTGCTTGACGACTTGATCTCTTTGGTGAGCTTGGTCTTACAAGAATGTAGCTGATCTTGAGCTGGAATTATCTCCTCCAGCGCCCGAGCCATCCATCATCGCGAAAATGACCTTCACGTATGCCCTCGGAGTCAAACATGGCCTCTACTCCGCATTGGCTGAGGGGCACGTCTGAGGAACCAACGGAAGGGCAGGGGGGTTGGGTGATATAGAAAGTCCGCCTCAGACCTTGACTACGTACGATCATTACGAGCCAGCATGTGAGCTCCACTCTTGATGAGTCAGTTCTATCAGAGCTATTCCTACTTTTGTAAACTGGTGAGTAGTAAACTTAGATGTATACCTGGTGAGCGTACTCATACATAATGGGATAGAGATGACGAATCACCACGGCTGTGCATCATCACCAATTCATGTATACCTAATAAAGCAAGCGATGTCGAATCTGAAAGCGCTATCATACCAGATCTAGATCGAGCTCCATCTATTGCCACAGTAGGTTGACCAAGATCCTCGACAGTTGAGCTTTATCTCCGAACTCCAGCTTCGGAATCAAGATCGTGGTGTATCCTGATTCGATGCTTCCGAACAAGAAGTGGCAACCGATGTCGAGGGTACCGAATAAAAGAATATGCTCTTGAAAAGGATTGGCAGTGCGAACTAGAGCTTTTACTTTGGCGAACTCGGTTCTCATGGCCAAGTCTCCTTTGAGCGTGATGTCCGTTACCAAGCCATCGAGTCCCATGAGCGGGACAGGACCGATTCGCATTTCGGGCTTTTCGTATTGAGTGATTTTTCGGCCAAGCTTGAGACGACTCAGGTTCGCCATCCTCCCCTCTTTACCATCACCCCTACCTAGCTCTTGGACGGCGGTTGGTAACGTGATAATCCTACAGCCCTGTCCCAGTTGTCTCGACAATTCTTCCAATTCGCGGGGAAATCTTGAGTGAACGTTAGTGTCCAGCGCGATGTATATATTGGTGTTCGTTGGCGCCACAATTCTCCCCGGATTTTCGTGGAAAGGTAGTGCTCGTAGGTTCATTTGCAAATCCTCTAAGTTTGGGTCCGGATAAGCGAAGGTTTGTTGATCGGAAGGAGAATGGTGCTTGGGGGTGGAGTACGTCGCGGTCAGATCGACTGGTCCTAGAGCACTTTTTATCAAGTCGACCAAGCGTACATTCCCAACGTGTACGCTTCCAAGACCTGCCAGTTTCTGGCGGATCAAGCTGCTCACGGGAGGAAGGAGCATCCGAGAACCCGCGAGGAGGAAGTCAAAGGTAGCGCCTGGTCGGTAGTTTTTGAGGAGTCCGGCACATGTGTGAAAGGCCTCCACCCGTAGTTGCATCCTGGCATCGGCAGCAGATGAGTGCGAGACTGGATGATGATTGATCGAGTCGTAAGGGTTTTGATCTTCGCCGAGCTCGATATCTTCAAGATCGCCTGCGATCTTGAAGGGGGCGCCTTCGAGCTGTATGCGTAAGCGTTTTCCTCTCGGATAGTGATATGACGAGATACGTACATTGCGCAACGTGAAAGGTTGGTAGAGATACCACCTACTCCTCATAGACTTATGAGATCTGATAACGAGCTGGCCGGCACTGATGCTCGCCAACTCGGTCACCCTGACAGGCTTTCCCTTCTTTCCTTGTTGTTGCTTCACGAAGTCGCAAATCATAAGCTCCAGAGGAGTCGTCATAAAGATCACCGGGCGAGTTCCGCCATCAGGCGCTAAGCTGTTGAGTAACGCTTTCTGCGATTGGTTCGGTACTTTGGGGAACGTGTCCCTCAGATTATGAATCGCAGCAGCGTCGAGTACGATGTAGTGCGGCTCAGCGTTCGAGCCAAGGAGGCGTGCAGGCTCTGCGCCGAGGTGATATAGCGGAGTAGGAAAGTTCTTCATAATGAAACGAGCAGGTTGGAGTGACTGTGGAAGAGAAGATCACGAGATTATCTGTCGTGGCCGCCATATATGCCCAAGCTTGAGCCGAGCGTCATATCAGTATCAAACAGATGTTACCTTCACACAGAATACACAGAAACTCCTTGAAGGATGCGCCTCGAAAGGATGTCGTTCCTACCTCGTCTCCATGACCCTTCAGGTGTCGAACAGGCTCTGTCGATGACGATGACTTCTTTGGGCTACCAATCCTTTTTCAGGTGTAACAGAGTACACGGACCTTCTAATATCCCCACAGAATCCTACTCCACCAGTACGACCCGAACCACTTTTCACCGCCGGACATGCCCTCTTCGGACGTAATAGCACGCACTCAAAGGATAACTCGTTGAAAGGGATAGGCGCCAAAGGAAGTGTTCAGCGCAGTACAGACATCGATACTGCGGTCAGAAGCTGTACTCACACAAGCTCCAAGCCACTGGTAGCCCAAAGAAGTCATCGTCATCGACCGAGCCTGTAACACCTGAAAGAGGATTGAAAGGATGTCCGACATTAGCGCTTCACACAAGTTCCAAGCCACTGAAAGGATGTCCGACATTAGCGCTCAAAAGCTGTACTCAAACAAGTTCCAAGCCACTGGTAGCCCAAAGAAGTCATCGTCATTGACCGAGCCTGTAACACCTGAAAGAGGTATGAAAGGATGTCCGACATTAGCGCTTCACACAAGTTCCAAGCCACTGAAAGGATGTCCGACATTAGCGCTCAAAAGCTGTACTCACACAAGTTTCAAGCCACAGGTCCAAGCGCAAAGAAGCGATCGCCGTAGACCGAGCCTGTATACCACCTTGGAGATAGCCAAAGGATGTGTGCAGGAAGCAAGACGAGCTCAGTTGAAACAGGAGTCAGCGTTGAATGTCATCCCCGCTTTGATTCCGCACCGCAAATTGAGGCTTCCGCTCCCACAACATGTCTTAGTTTGTGTTTGTTCAGAAGCATTTGATTACGCGTCACCAGGAGACCATCGTAAGGAGTCTGACAGAGGACGAAAGGATACAAACATGCTTCCCTTTGCTTTGACCTTCAACTGTACTTCACATATACTGTTAATATATAATTCACCTCGCTAGCCACATTCAAGTAGCTCTATTCGCAGAAGCCCGACCCAAAATGAGTGAGAAGATCAAGAAAATCGCCTCTTCTTTAGGACTGCGCTCAGCTCAGCCCAAGAGCAACAGAAACGTCACGCCACCCAAGTGAGCCATTTTGGGATCCCCTTGACATAGCTGATAATCAAGCACAACGCAACCGCTCGATCCTGAGATCACTCCTCCCGGGCAGATCATCGACACCGCGGCACTCGACTCCCCGCCCGATACCCAAACGGCTACCCCTTTGACAACGCTGGCCGATACTCCCTCCCCATTACAGTCTACTAAGGCTTTCGTATCGGCCTTCGGCACCGCGACTTTCCGGAAGAAGCCCACACCCGCTCAATTGGAGCCTCTGGTCTTCGGCCAGGGGGTGTCAGGCGCGGATAGGTCCAGTCCTATATTCGATGGTACCTCGTCTAACCCGCATGACTATTTGATCGATCTGGAAACCGAGTCGATGGAACTCTATCCGGATGTCCGATCCTACTTTCACTGGGTGGGAATTCTGATTTCGAACCCAGGACCTCCATCCAGGGATCTTCAGCAACGTAAGATGGAAGACGCCAAATACGTTAGACAAGGCAGGCTACACATTCAGGCTGAGAGAGCGCGAGGTCACGGGTGAGTACAGACGGTCCCACTTAGAATGCACACTGATCCTGCAGTCTCTATTTGGACAGCGAGCGGTCTATGGAAATAATGGCTGCAAATGACCCAGAGGGGCGATGGCACAGAATGCCTGCAGCCGGGATCGTGGAGAAATTTCTCCTCGGTGAGCTCAAGCCGACGGACAGAGAAGGAGGATTCAACACGAACCCACAGCATATCATAGGGCCGGAACCATCGAATCAAGCTGGATTGGGAAGTGGTCCCAGCGTCATCCTAGTATGTCATGTCTTGTGATAACGCTGATCAACCAGACCAACATCAGGAGCGCACTTTGGTGGGGTGATGCACTGCGACAAGGGATCGAGATTGGAACTCGGGGCTACGACTTTGCCATCCATTCGTTGTACTCGCCGAGAGGTCATCCGGCATCGGTAATGTGGGCCGCTATGGGCGGTCGATTGACGATCACCGACAATCTCGGGCTTTGCCGCTCAAATCTCTTCGATCACGACAAAGTGAACGAGATCGTGAACTCGCAGTGGGTCAGAAAGGAGGACGATCCTGAAAGATATCAAGATAGCGATGACGAGTTGGACTCTACCCCGAACCGCCTAATCTTCGATCCCGCTTTTCTCGCCGAAATCGAACCCGCCAAGTCTAAAGGATTATTCGACCGCTTTAAATGATGTCCGACGTATGCTTGAGCATGTAAGGATTGTACATGACTCATGCCCCGTAGCTATTTTATGTGATGAATTATGTTAACTAAATGAACTACTTCCGCCCGACTACAAATAGCTAACTCTGGACAATCGCTATCGCATCTTGCCCTTCCTATAGACTGTGTCTTTGCATAGGGCGACACTTTCTGTATCGCTGCTATCGGAGCCATTGCTTCAGGACCTTCTGTTTCAACCTGTCTCCTCGAGCCGTTTGCCTGCCTTGGAATGATAGTAATCCCCCTTCCTTCTAGTAGCCCATTTCAACAACTCCCTGCCTTCGACGTCCCCGCATTCCCTCGCCTCACCGGTATCTTCCCCAATGACAACCTCCCCAACACCCTGGTTCAAGAGCTCTCCAAGTGCTTCCTTACCTTCAGGTAATTCCACAGCTTTAACAGCGTCCATCAATCCTACTAGTTCGTTTAGACCTTCCAAGAGATCTGATTCTTCCGTACTTCCAGGCGCAGGTGGGTTGAGGGCTGATAAGCGATGTAGGCGTTCCAAATATTTTGATGAAAGTGGTGTATTTGTGGAAGAGGGGCTGGGTATGGGTTGCGAGGAGAGTGGGAGACCGAGGCTTGACACTGGAATTGACGGTCTCAGAGGGTCACGAGCTGTTGACGGTTGGGATTTTGTTGTATACAGTCGTGTGATGAATGGACAGCGCGTTTGAGAGATGCGATTCCGTGTTGTCACCCTCATACTTTGCTGCAAAAGCCTAGAGCGCATTGTAGTGAAGTTGCAACGGGTAGAGTAGGGTGGTAGAGTAACGTCAACTACTCGCACATTTCAATCTGATCTTTCGACAACTTGTACATATTCGCGATGAGAGCACGTCTGTCGCTCAATGCACTCCGCCCATGCCCGAATGCGACCCCGGGCCCTTCCTCAAGACCAGCAACTCGAGTGGTCCGGTACACTGCATCATTACAAGTCCGATGCGAATCTACCAAACCAAAGTCACCCCCTGTCTTTACAACACCAAACACAGCCACGTCCGCATATCCACATCCTGCTTTCGACCAGCTCTCTACCTCTCTGTCGTCTTGGCTACCTTGTTTTGGGGCTCGGGGGGACGAGGTCAGATTATTGAATAGCCCCAGTGGATTTTATCAAGATGTCATTGAGATGCTGAAAAGGGCAAAACGGAGGATATTGATTAGTACCCTCTACATCGGCACTGAAGAGACGGAATTGGTGCGGCCCCCCTCCAATTAGCAAAAGTAATGCTCATATATAGGTCGAGGCGATACGCAAAGCTCTACAGGCAAATCCTCATCTTCGTACGACATTCATATTGGATTATCATCGATCTACAAGGCTTTCACGTCCTACTCCCCCTTCAGCTCCCGGTGATACCGATGCATCAATCGAGAAGAAGCCAGAGCTGGCAGCATCGACAGCTCATCTGCTCTTACCCCTGATTGAGGAATTTGGGGATCGAGTGGATGTCTGGTTCTTCCGAAGCCCAAATTTGAAGGGTTTATTGGAGAAGGTCGTTCCGGAACGGTATGATGAAGGATGGGGAACGTGGCATGGAAAGTGGTATGCAGTCGACGACGAGGTGATCTTGAGCGGGTAAGTGTTTCTCGTCACATGAGTCGTTCCGTCCTGATACGTAGGGCGAACCTTGCCAATTCATACTTCACAAATCGACAAGATCGATATATCCATTTCCGATCTCACCCATCGCTCTTATCTTATCTTTCGTCCCTCACACGACTATACTCAACCTACTCCTACCTCCTTTCTCCATCGCCTCCACCTTCAGCTCCTAAACAATATATCGTACCCCTACGTAATGCTCCAGCCTCATCACCCCGCGCTGGACTGTATTGGCATCATCCCTCTATTCACCCCAGACAATTCGCGGCTCATGCGCTTGCGACATTGACTGCGTTCCAGAATAGTTGGAAAGGAAGTAATGCTGGACGTATGAGGCGGGTGGACGTGGATACCTATTTCTGGCCGGTCATACAAGCTGGCGTACTTGGGATGAAGGAGGAAGAGAGGGGTCTGGGAAGGGTTTGGGAAGCTGTTGGGCAGTCTTTCAGCCCTGCTACCATCGCGCCGACGGAAAAAGCAGTCATAGCTGAGGGCAAGGAAGGTGCCGTCGCCACCAAGGGGGAGAAAGACAAGGTGGTCAAGGGAGTGCAGGTGGATTTGACGAGTGGGTATTTTGGCTTGTACGATAAATACAAGCGGATGGTCATTGAATCGCCTGCGCCGGTCAGAGTCATTGCTGCCTCGCCTAAGGTGAGTATTGAGTGAAAACTCTAGCTTTGCGAGCTGACGTGTAGTCCAACGGTTTCTACGGCTCTAAAGGCCTGTCACGCTTGATACCGGAAGGATACACCTACCTGGAGAGCCGATTCCACCGGGATGCGTCACGGGCAGGACGAACATGGGATGAAGCCACCTCATCAGGTGTGCGTTTACGTGAATGGGAACGAGAAGGCTGGACTTACCATTCCAAGGGTACGCTGACACACCTTGCTTTCAACGTCAAGCTGACGACATCAGGAATTTGGATATCACCCCCAGGTCCATCAAACCCGTTCTTCACCTTTGTGGGCTCTTCCAACTTATCCAACCGTTCATTGAAATATGATACCGAACTATCACTGCTGCTCATGACTTCTTCTCCCTCATTACGGAAAGCATTGGGTGCAGAAGTCAAGAATCTCAACACGAACGCGAGGGATGTAGGCGAGGCGACCTGGAATGAAGAATCCAGGAGGGTTAGTTGGTTAGCATGGCTGCTGATCAAGATCGGTGTAGAGGGGTATTTGTAGGTCCATTGCACTTAGCATCATCATTGCTGTCATTGCGCAAACACAGTCTGCTTAACCTCACATGCATATACACTCTAAGCTATCTGTTCTATCTAAGTCCAGTATCCTGGATTCTTGGTTGTGCCTGAATCAATCGTCAATTGCTAGATGGTGTTGATTCAACTTTGCTTTCCACCCAGTCTTACACCGACAGGCTCAGTCCCCGTTGCCCTCTAGCCTCGAATTCAGCATCGACCGCATCTCATGGAATCGGCATCAACAACCTAGCCATACGCCCCACGCGCTCCGTATCATACCATACCTCTCATACCATACCCCTTTCCGTTCTTGGCTAAACTATAAACGCGTCGGAAACAGGATGTCTCGCAAACCCGGTCATCATCACAACAAACCTTCCATGTCTGATGAAGATCAGGGTGAGCTATTTATCTCCACCAATTTATGAAAATGGTTGCTGACCCACAGCCAAAACGCAGCTATGGCATAGCTTCATCGATACTGTACGCCTACTGCCCACTGTTGGAGAACGTAATGCAGCCGACGAAAAGATATACGATGAAGCACTTGAGAAAGTGAACAAGCTTATAGGAATGTACGATGCTCCTTCACGTGCTCGAGCCCCAACACTGCCTCCGCCAAGCATAAATGTCGCAACGCCTTCCACACCATCTTCGAGCACCGGCGCCCTTCCGGCTTCAGGAACGGGAAAGAGGAAGCGAAGGCCGACCTTATCGCTCTCACCAGCTCCTACACCTATTGAAGCTTCGCCAGCCATCAAGAAAGACAGGTCGGCCACTCCTGCTGTTGCACCTGTCAAAGTCAAGAAAGAGCCCTATGCAGATCAGCTGCCGTTGCAGCCTGGTAGGAGGGTTGCGTTCAAGATTCCGCCTGCTAGTAGACCCGAAGGTGGAGATGAGGAAGAGTGGATCTTGGTTACTATTAGGAGAAGTCTGGGGGATAAGATCAGGTATGAGGTAGTCGATGCGGATGATAACAAGACGTGAGTTGATTGTCTACTTGACCTCTTCACCCATTCCAGTCCATTCGTCATCACACTACAAGCTGATCTCTCAGGACATACGCAACGACCCTCCGATCCATAATTCCCCTGCCAGATCCAACGACCCCACCTCACCAATCCTCTCATCCCTCACAAGTTGAGAATATGCCGAAGGGCTCGATAGTCTTGGCTCTCTATCCAGATACCACAGCATTCTACCAAGCTACCGTCGTCGCTGCACCAATACCTGGCACTGGGATGGGCACATCTGGGTCCAGGCGAGCTGATCCTGGTGCAAAGAGAGGGAAGTATGTGCTTGCGTTTGTGGATGATGGGGATAATACCCATGAGGTTGATGCTAAGGATGTCGTTGACGTGAGTACTCTTCATAGCAATAGCAGGGTTACGCTGATATCTCAGTTCCCACGTTAATTACTGCTGTCCTGCCAACCCATTTGTATTTGACCATCTTGGTCTTCATGTATTCAGTACGACGACCGAGGTGGGTGCGAGGAGGTCAGGTCCTTTGAGGAGGACAAACACCCAGATCGATTCCTTTCGCGACTCCTTTGTTCCTCCTATCCTCTTCTTCTCTAGTCTCGCTCTCACTAAGTGACGATCTGACTCATCAACACGTATCACATTTCCATCTACCACCCGCTACTACTCATATCAAGATTGTTCGTGCACAAGATGGCATTCATCACCCATCCTCAAATGTCAACCTACCCCGGCGCCTCCTTCCAAACACCCTGGAATCCCTCAAACTACAATGGACCACACTTGGCCCAACGCTCCGGAGGTGACGCTCAGGGGTACTGGGCACACGTACCATGGGAAGTCCCAGAACCGACTCCATGGGGATTACCACCGGCCGTAACAGCTGCTATGGAGGGTAGAGGAACTGGAGTCTGGGGGATGACAATGCAAGGTGGAGGACAGCCATTCAATTATGGTTGGCCAAAGTACGGACCGGTATGTTTCCTGCTTGAAGTAGGTGGGGATTTGAGCTGATAGTAGATGCCTCTGAGACCTGATTTGGGCGGATTTGGTACGTTTCCACTCCTTCTTCTTTCCCTCTGCTTCTTCATCCGTAATGTCCAACCCTCAGAACAGGGTCTTGTTGTAGAAACAGCTGACGATTATAGTGGGCAAGACCAACCCCTTCGGTCGAAGTTTCCCTCATGGTTTCTACAAGACGCCTTACTAGGCTTTTTCTTGTCTCATGTATCGGATTCAGTCGTCTTTGTAGGAGATTTGGACAAGCTCTGCAGACTCCCATGACTCTTTCCAGATGCATGCATCTATCTACCTTGCGTGCTCTTATCCAATTGATAGACGGTCATGATCACCATTGTAGAAACAGACGCTGTTCGGGCGAAGCCACGTGTTTGTTTAATTTTTCCTTTTCACCTCCACTCGCACTGTCTCAGCTTCTTTGGTGCACATAGCTTGCCACTATATTTATATTTCAGATACAGAAACAGCACTATGCCTCGAGTTCAGAAACCGCAGAAGCCAAGACACGATCCTCTTCATGTTGAGATTGAGCAGGATTCGTCCGTCCGTCAATTTGGGCGTATCACGAAACCGAAAAGACGCGATGGGCGTTCTGAAGATGATGAGAATGAAGGTCCGGGGGTATGTTCCTCTTATTGTGCTATATAAAGTATAGATCATCTGCTAATATTGTAGGCAGGAGAAGATGCAAGGATGAGTAAGAAAATTCTTGATCTTGCGAGAGACCAGCAAGAGGAGATCGCAAAGGAGGTAGGAAGGGATTGGGCGGATGAAGATGATGAACCTCAAGGAGAGCCGTACGTCTTTCAACTCCATACTTAGCTACGAGCTGACAGGTAGATCGAGAAGACCAAGACAGGTCATAGATGATTCGGATGAAGAGGAGGTCGATGAAGAGGGCGAATATTCAGGTGGAGAAGACCTGAACGCGGAATTCGTAAATCCCGCTTTGCGTTTCGCTGTGAAGTGATGCTGATAGAGTAGGACATTGATCCGGAGGATCATGCAACTTTAGATACGCTTGCCCTAGGTGCCGAGGCTGGATCAGGGGGATCGAGGACGTTGGCGGACATTATTTTCGATAGATTGAATGGGGACAAGGCCACTCAGGCTATGGAGGATGAAGGTGAGTTCGTATTCGAACGCATCTGAGGAGACAGCTGATCGTTGTAGCAGCAGGACCTCCTGATCCACGTAAAGGCTTGAACCCAAAAGTCGTCGAGGCATACACCAAGTATGTCACCTCCTTCCCCATTTGGTTGCTAGCTAATGTCCCAGAGTCGGATATCTGTTATCACGATATAAATCCGGTCCTTTGCCCAAAGCACTGAAGATCTTACCTTCCCTACCTCACTGGGCTCAATTAGTCGCCTTGACTGAACCGACGAAATGGACCCCTCACGCTTCATACGCATGTACCAAGATCTTTGTCTCGAATCTCAAACCCGATGAAGTCAGGGTATTTTTGGAGGGCGTCCTGCTCGATAGGGTCAGGGAGGATATGCAGATGAACGCTGGGAAATTGAATGTTCATTTATATGATGCTTTAAAGAAAGCTTTGTATAAGCCTTCGGCTTTCTTTTTGGGTATCCTGTTCCCACTCTGCGAGGTACGTGTCTTTCTGAACCATAAATTGGTTGCTGACTGGACAGAGCGCATGTTCTTTGAAAGAAGCTGCTATTGTCGCCTCAGTGCTCTCGAAGGTGTCGGTACCAATGCTTCATTCTGCCGCTGCACTAGCTAGACTTGCTCAGATGGACTACTCAGGTAAGCTTGACGCATTTCTTGCATGTTCCAGAAGTGGACTGAGCTGATACAAAGGCCCCAACTCTCTCTTTATCCGTATTCTGCTCGACAAGAAGTACGCCCTACCTTACAAAACCGTCGACGCACTCGTTTTCCACTTCATCAGATTAGCCAATTCCCCAAGGAGTAAAGATGGAGATGACAAGCTCCCTGTCTTGTGGCATCAAAGTTTACTTGTCTTTGTCCAGAGGTCAGTGGTCCACTTCAGTCACGATATATGGGGGATGATGCTGACGGGGTAGATACGCTTCAGATTTGACACCTGATCAGAAAGACGCACTGCTTGATGTTATCCGAGCGAGACCTCATCCTACTATCAGTGCCGAGATCCGACGTGAAATCGTCACTTCGGTGGAACGGGGTGCACCTCGTCCGGGAGATAGCGATGATGTAGTCATGCGTTAGAGTCAGAGCGGTCCTGTTGGGACTCCATCATGAGTCATGTATATGTATCGATATCAACATACTGGCACAATCGTTCAGATCATTGACACACATACTGACTTCGCCAATGCCGAGTCGTGTTGACTTAAGCTGACGGAGGCATACATTATAAGGTAACAGTACATGTCTATGATCCAATCAAGAGTGAACTCCCAGTCTAGATATATCGAGCGATCTCTTTCTCGCAATGCTCCCAAGTTGCGTCGATGGATACTTGATCTTCGGCCTACCCAAAGTCAGCTTCGTGGTGTACAGCACGAGAAGAAGACTCGCCTGAGGATGCATAGTGTGATATGCCTGTGCGAGGGGCACATAAAATGCCTTAGCGTCTTCCAAAGTCAAGTCGTGTGCCGTAGCGAGATAGGTCTGGGTTAGGGCTCCTTGTTCGGTATTGAGCTGTATCAAGGACATCTAGTGTGTTGGTGTCGAGCAAAGCGGGGATTGCATGTGACTGAGATGAGAATGAGAGAAAGTAGAGATTCGGTATAAGACTTAAGATTGCACGAGAGAGGAGACTTACGACGTTACGCAAGATGAATCCATAATGCCTATATAGATCGGAATTGATCAAACCAGGATCTCAAATATCAGTCATGTGACGTGAGAGCAGTTCGTAATCAGACTTACGGAGGGCAGCGGAGAATATACCGTGTTCAGCCAGCTTCTGAGCACAAGCTCGAGCTTGCTGGATGTTTGCTAGTTTACTGACATATCAGCTATTTGAGCAAAGAAAGGCTGGGTAGACCATCACTCACCTCCAACCATAGTATTCTTTTGAGGTGGCTCGTTTAACATCCCCCTTGAAAAGATCGTAGTCGAGTGGTTGTTTCTTTGTGAGGTACGCCCAATGCTGCTCATGTAAGTTTGCGGCCTAACAAATCATTCAAGCAAAAGACATACCGCAGCACTGGCTACCCAGACGACTCGTACAGCAGCAGCAGGTTTGCCTTTACTAGCCTCGATGAGTTGAGGGAATAGGGCTTTTGTAAAGGCGTGAGGACCAAGGACATTTGTAGCCCATTGCATCTCGTAGCCGTCTTCCGATTTACTGCCGGATGGGGGTTCCATGACTCCGGCATTATTGACGAGGATATCAAGTTTCGACTCTTTCGCTTGGAAAGCACGCGCTCCTTCTACACTAGTAGCTATACTTCCAAGGTCCAGCTTTAGAAAGCTGAGCTGTCAGCCTTCAAAGATCCCGCCTACAGTTCAAGGTTCGATAAGACTCACTGGACGTCATCCTTCCCAGTCACCTGCTTCAGCTCGTTGATTGCCTTCTCCGCTTTCTCTTCGTTTCGACATGCGATATACACTTTCGCACCATTCTTCAAGAGTTCACGAGCCGTTACTTTCCCAATACCCGTATTTGCCCCAGTGACGATTGCTACTTTGCCTTGTAGACTTGGAATGTCTTTGAAAGTGTATTTAGGCGTCGGTGGGAACAGCCCAGCGGCTGTACGGCTCGACATTGTGGATTGATCGTTGAAGTTGTTGAACTCCTGGATGTTGTCTAGCTTATAACCTGGTTGTAGGTCCGGATGAGTCGGTCAAGGCTGCCAAGATTGATAGCTCAGTTTATATCTATTCACCCATATTTGTGCAATGCGGTCTCGGAATCTCCATCCCGTCTGTCTCTCGGACTCGATAAGGATCTCCGCGCTATTATCGCCCAATCCGTGTGATGGAGCCTACGCTTCTTACGGTGTTTGCGTAGGCTCATAGACTGTAGGGCAGAAAAGATCACGGGCATCACACGTGGTCTACGCCACCGGTTATCGCCGCCTCGATTGCGATTAGATGTCTGATAACTTGAAACCATCTGCGTCACGTCGATATAATGGCTATGAACGATTCATGGCGATACTCGCGACAAGGTCTTCCCAGCGAGACGCTGGAGAAACACACGGGTGATATCCCCATACCAGGATCAGATGAAATCGTAGTACAGGTCAAAGCCTTGTCACTTAATCCCGTCGATTATAAGTTGTGAGCCGACGTGATTCACCCCGAAATTGATACGAGAACTGATGCATGTAGAGCTACCTTTCCTGACTTTGTGCGAAA
>Ga0265798_10001521_pt1 | contig 36022 bp, 54 predicted proteins | sample P3T30metagenome_FD_192430 | JGI IMG/M metagenome (GOLD analysis project Ga0265798, IMG submission 192430) | Plant litter microbial communities from East Loma Ridge, Irvine, California - P3 T30 | ecosystem: Environmental > Terrestrial > Plant litter > Unclassified | place: USA: California...
GAGATTGATGTTGTTATAGTATCGCCAGAGCTGAAAGGAGGAGAGCTGGGGGGTAGTTCAGATGGTGGTGTGGTAGTATCCATTTCACTGCTCGCTGTTTGTGGTTGACGTTCGGTTGGTGAAGGCGCGGATTGACGATTGCGAGGCGGACCCATGGATAGAAAGATTGGCACTGTGGCAAGGATAGCATCATGTAGCTGTTGGCGTAGCTCCGGCCATTCTAAGCTATTCATGAGCTCTTGACTGAGATTCATGTTAAACCAACTCACTCGAATGTGTTTTCCTTTGCTAATCGTTCCAGTACATTTGGCGTCCGGTCTGAAATTCTGTCAGCTGAATCAAAAGGTGATTGACTCAAAAGCTCACCAGTCGATCCCTCTCCCTGCGTCGTTGATGTGCCAGCCATGATTCCGAAATGTGAACGTAAACAGTTATAATCGCATCATGATGAAGGACGAGTGGGATGATCTGAGAAACGTGGAGACCACGTGATTTCAGGGCAATGCTTCTCGCAACTTCCGTGAGTCTGAGCAAGAGAATGAAACAACGGGCAAGGGGGTACCATTGACCGAGCATAGGTATACATTGGTCATATCAGACATCTTTCTCTTACATACATCCCATCATCACCCTCGAGCAGTATATAACAAGTAATAGCTGATCACATACTCCACATCCCAACGAAGCACGAATTATCAATCCCCCTTAAAATCGGGCCCGCGCCACAATCAGCATTTTAATAAAATCAGCAACGACTATCTATCCTTTCTACCTTCATTTAACGAAAACAATATACATCTAAAATGGTCAAGGAAACGTGAGTCCCTCTCCTTACTGTGAACAAAGCGGCCTCGCATGTGCTCGTCGAAATGGCAGCGAAATGCAGGGTTTGGAGCAACAAAGAATTATCGCTGACAAATGGTTTTCCCCTATCGTCAAATCTTCCTTTCTCTACATACTCGATCACTCTTGACTCCACATCTCCCCTATCTCCTCTATCTCTGCCTATGTCGACGATCATGGCCTCTCTTTCGATGACAGTGAATACTAGTAAGCTTTCCTCTGAAATCGAGCGCTGGTCCCGGCTGATCAGATAGCGACCTCCTAGGTGTCGACCCCGGAGCCAGCGACAATGATATCAAGAAGGCCTACCGTAAGAGTGCCCTTAAGAACCACCCGGACAAAGGCGGAGACCCTGAAGTGTTCAAGGAGTTGACACACGCGTGAGTGGGCTTGAAAACAGGAGTAGGGTAGGGCTGACGATCCAGCTACGAAGTCCTTTCCGATGACAACAAGCGAGCGGTCTACGACCAAGCTGGTAAAGCTGGTCTAGAAGGCGGAGGAGGAATGGGTGGCGGCGGTGGAATGGATCCCCAGGACCTGTTCTCTCAGTTGTTTGGTGGTGGTGGTGGATTCTTCGGTGGAGGCGGCGGCGGAAGTGAGCTGTTCGAGCCCTTTGACTTGGCCAAAGCTAATATCAGGCTCTCGACAGCAGGGACCACGAAAAGGCAAAGATCTCTTGCACCGAATCTCCGTTTCTCTCGAGGACCTATACAAGGGCAAAGTCCAGAAACTCGCTCTATCCAAATCTGTCATTTGTAAACCATGTGAAGGTCGAGGTGGTAAAAAGGGATCCGTCACTACCTGTACATCATGTCGAGGACAAGGTGTCAAGGTCATGCTACGTCAACTCGGTCCCATGGTTCAGCAAATCCAACAACCATGTAACGAATGTGAGGGTACTGGAGAGATGATGAACCCCAAGGATAGATGTAAGACTTGTCAGGGAAAGAAGACCAACAGCGAGCGAAAGGTCTTGGAAGTACATATTGACAAGGGAATGAAGAGCGGACAGCAGATTAGGTTTAACGGAGAGAGTGACCAGGCTCCTGGAATCATCCCTGGAGATGTCGTCATTTCGGTCGAGGAGAAGCAACACCCTCGATTCCAGCGAAAGGGAGACGATCTTTACTGCGAGGCCGAGATTGATTTGTTGACGGCATTGGGAGGTGGAGAGTTTGCTATTGAGCACTTGGACGAGAGGACATTGCACGTCGTCATTGTCCCCGGAGAAGTCATCAAGCCTAGTAAGCTATTAAGTCCGGCGGCATAATGAGTAGCTGACAAGTAGACTGCCTCAAGGTCATCTCTGGTCAAGGTATGCCTTCATACCGACACCACGAGCTCGGAGACCTCTATGTCCAGATCAAAGTCAAATTCCCCGAATCCATCGACCCCGCCGTCATCCCCCTCCTCGAGCAAGCTCTACCCGCCCGAAACGGCATGCCCAAGCTCCCCAAGAAGACCCACCTTGACGAAGTCACCCTTGAAGAACCCAACGACAGGCAAAAGCGAAGCGCCGCTTCCAACGGTGACGAGATGGATGAAGATGAGGATGATGGAAGACCAGGTGTTGCATGTGCTCAGCGTATGTCCCCTCATTTTGCTTCCTGATACATGGCTGATGAACTAGAATAAGCGTGGTACGATGCCCTTGTTGAAGAAGTTCAGTTCCGAGTACTCGTACCGTTCCGCGGGTTTGTGCACCTTTTTTAGATTTCCGTACCGTTTAGTCTATTCCCAAGCCCTGTAGACTTCACGCCTAGAACTCTGGTGATGAATTAGTAGTCAGGCGCCCTGTTGCATTCCCGGATTGAAGTTGTTACTCACCCCCGGGTGGCAGAGCCCTAACAGAGCCCGAACAGGGCTCGCACAGAGTCCAAAGAGAACTTGACCAGATTTCCCCGTGAATCCCGGATCTACCCCACTCTAAAGATCAAGCACGTTTGTTCCTTTATCTACTTTGATTGTTGATCATTTACGTTGTTAGCCCAAGCCCATTTCAGCCCCTTTGTCTTGTCAAACATACTAGCAATACGCTCACTATACTATACACTTGACTCAGGTTCGTTGACTGCTTACACATATTAGATAAGGGCAGCAACAGTCCACATCGGCGAGGAACCCAAAACCAAGTCGCGTTGCGTCCGACTTTACCGCCAAGTATATCGCCAGTGGCCATTATTGCACTAGTCCTGTACGCGACCATGATACCGCCCCTCTATTTGACGGTCCCGCTGCCGTTATACACCGCAATGGTGGTGTATTACCATCTCATTGCCCCTCGTTTCGAGACCGAGAAACAACGTGCCTATCTCCTTTCGACCTTATCGGCGAGTGTAATGTCATGTATATCACTACCGTTTCTCTGGACATACGTGACAAGCGGATTCGGGGGGATGTATGCTGTTGGACAAGAAGGGTGGATGGGCATATTGGCGGAGATTGGGGTGATCATATTTGGCGTTTATCTATTTGGTAAGTCTCCATTCTTTGCTGGTGTGATATATGCTGACTGTATAGCTGATGTGAGTATTTGTACGGGATTTCAATGGTGGGACTGATCATAGCTGTCACTTGGTTACTTCAAGTATCCTTCGCAAATCGGCTTATTGACGGGATGGGTACATCACACGTAAGTTCAACATCTAAATATCCACGGCTAGAGACTAATGGAAGGGTCTACATTGCCCTGATGGTATACTGCCTCTGGTCCAAACAATCTCCCATCTTCCTAACATGCGCAGTAATGGAGGTAAGCTCCTCATACCCTCTTTAGGCGAGAGCTGACGCTCAGATCCCGACCCTCGACTTGGCATTATCGAATCTCTTTCCCTTTATCCGAGACGATTTCCGATTCCTTTCTTCCTTCTTCCTCATTCGGATCTTGTATAATGCTGTACTCCTCATCGACTGCCTACGTCCGTCTTCACGAGCTGTCGTTGGCGGATCATGGGTCCCAGCTGCATCCCTTTTCTTCGCTGGATGTTTACACGTCTCTTGGCTCCAAGGTGGTGTGTCGGGCTATCTGAAGCGACAGAGGAAGCATAGGATCACGGTCAAGGATGATCCAGTCGAGGTCTTGAAAGACTTGGACCCTTCCGAGATCAGTCCTACTGGGACACCCGACGATTCCCCGTTGGTAACGCCGTATACACCATCGATCACGCCCATGTCACTTCGAGATTCATACCTGCCCACCCTCGCGATTCCTTCTTTATCCCTGCCGGCCCTCCCATCCTTCCCGACGACAGATAGGAACTTCGGGTTCAAAGACGCAGTCAAGTCAAGGTGGGAGGAAAGGAAGGTCGTGTTGGGAGGTGTCAATTTGAATTTGCAGCAAGGTGCTATGAACTTGAGGAGACGATTCGGGAGTGTACCTAACGAGAAAGATGTTTATAATGACTAGCTATACATGCATATCATGATTTGACGCCTGGATGATGAGTCATGTAGATCTCGTAATACGCGTATCTGGATGATCATTTGGCGACGCAATTGAGTACGCGGCAGAATTAGCATATCTTGACGACTCATCTACCTCGACCAGAGAATTATCTAGACTTGGTCTGTGTCTCTAGCAGTCGCCATGACACTGTCGACCAGGACTGCTACAGGCCTAGCGCTTCTGCTCGCTTTATCAGGTATGTCCAGTCTCGATCTATTTAAATTCATCCCTTGTGCTAGGCATCTAAAAAACCTCGACCCCACCTTAGAATGTAGAACTGACCGCAAGTCGGAGCTCATGAGCATCATCATGCAGAGGATATCGATCAGACTGTCCCGTTCGATGCGAGGATATGGATACATGTAAGCCCCAAGCATGAGCAAGACTGATGATAGATGTCAGTCATGACTGCTTTATGGAGTATCAGCTTCCCAATAGGAATGGTCCTTGGTCTTTCCAAGTAAGCTTCTTCGTGTCTTGTACAGGCCATTTAGCTGACCTAGAAGATCGAAATACCATGTCCCACTGCAGATCATCAATACGGCCGTCTTCTACTTTGCCCGTTATTTCGGGCATCATCATGGAGGACGTCAATTCCCAGCATCGGTCCATGGGATCATGGCTAGCATAGTGACCTGGATAGTTTTCATCGTAGGTCCTCTGAAGGGAAAGTAAGCTGATGATTAGCAAGTGATAATCGGTATATTCCTCAAATTACATATCATGGAAAAGACGTTACGTCGCTATATCGTCCCAATCCATTCCATCCTCGGCAAGATCTTCCCTCTGATTGGCTGGACTCGTCAGTCGTCTTATTTGTCGTATTGACATGAATTTGACTAATGACAGAAATGATGATGGGCGTCGCGACAGCCCTCAACTTCTGCAGGGGAGGTGAACTTGGGCAGTGTCTCGCTCATTATATCATGGGATCTGCTTTTATCGCCTATGCAGTCTTGCTGGTGATCATGCTCAATTTTGGGGGGAATTGGTTACAGAGGATGGGATGTAGTCAGGAAATACTGGATAGTACCGTTATCATGATTTGGGTACGTTTTTGTGTTTTCGCAATAGGGGATGAGCTAATGATAGGGTATCATCAATACGTTCACTATGCACCAAGGAGGACCTTGGTCGAACAAGGACATGCAACATACTATGCTTGTAAGCTGGGCGTATCACCCACGAAACACGAGCTAACAATTAGGGCGTCTTGTGGTGGGCAGGTGGATTACTAGGTATATTCCTCAGTAGAGGCGGAAGGCGATCATTCGTCCCGGCAGTCATGTACGTCCTTTGACATCCGTACTTACTAATTGCTGACGGTTCAGTATAATCATGACGGGATGGGGAATGAGTGCACATGAGCAACATCTCATGATCTCAAGCAAGATCCATGGGTTATTCGGCTACGCCTTGATTGCCGCTGGGGTGATGAGGTTGATTGAAATCTGTTTCGTGCTGAATGATAATGCGACACCACATGGGGTTGTCAGAATATTCCAGCATCTGCCTCCATATGTGAGTCACTTTCAGAAGTTTCTGGATCATTCTGACGAGATAGCTTCTTGTTCTTGGAGGGTGCGCCTCATTCCGCAGTCCTCACCATAAAGCTGACCTTGCAGGACACTATTCATCTCCGCGACAGACGAAGAGATGCACAATGCCCATGAGTGAGTTTGGCCTCCGCAATGTTCTGCAAGAGATACTGATAAACAGCCTCGGCATTGACCATGTCACATACGCCCTATTCGATTTCTCCCTCTCATTCCTAATCTACTTGGTCATAACATTCCTAGTCCACCTATACCAGTCAACAGGTATCATAGCCGCGTCAAAACAATCGAGTGAGGAAGAGGGGTATACGAAACTTGGTCGAGACGGTCCTGCAGTCGATGCGGAGGCTTATGAATTGACCGAACAGGATTTAGGGGATAGTGATGAAGATGCTGTGAAGGTTGGAGATGAAGATGATTGGGCGGACCCCGATAGGAGGGAAATGAAGGGCGTCCGGTTATAATGACATGATGTATTGTATGTACCCAGGTCTATGTAAAGTAAGGATGAAGTATAAAAGGATAATCTGGAACGCCAGATAAACATCCATTCAGTATCAGCTTTCGGCTACCTTTGTTTTATCGATGTGGAGCTGGGGCGGTAGCGCCTTATATCCACAGAGTGAAGCGTTTTTAAAGTCGAACTTTCCCATCACATCATGGACGTTTACGGAGAGAGATCTCGCGCAGGACCTCAGCAACCAACCTTGAACAGCTCTTATCCCTCCCAGAGGCCGAACGGCGAGCTGCCGAGTCAATTAAAGATGGTATCGTCGAGGCAGCCCGATACGCTCCCTTTCCCCAGAAAGAGATCTGCACACCGGACGAAGACACAATCACGAAGGCTTGACACGATCATACGCCATGCTCTCCGTCAATCCTTGCAATCGGGCTTACTCAAATTACAGACACAATCTGCGGGCATGGAGCCGCTGGTCCAGAGCTTCAACGGGAAGATAACGAAGCAAAGCGGATGGTACGAAGAGCTTGGCTACATTCCTCGTGACGATCTCGAATGCAAGAGTCAAATACTGTACTGGCAGGACGGGGCTTCAAGTTGTACTCTGACAGTGCACATCACCGCTGAGCCAACAGTGGACGGTATGAACGCGCAGGTACGTCTTGATCATCCGAGACAAGCTTGTGAGATGCTTAACTGATCTCAATACAGTCACAACGGCAAGAAGGAGATGTTTCGGACCGGAAGTCGGTATGGCTGGAGGGTACTGCTACATTCGACGAGAACACAGAGGACTGGAGCGCAAAGTCAGAGATGGAAGTGTACACGCCAGACGACATCCGAAATCTGATCCCAAGGTGGCGATCGGGCTAGATTTCACCCGCCACGGTCCGGGGCGTCGAGGGACTAATCTGTATTTACAGTAGCTATTCGTGTGAATGCTCAATCATCTGTGTACATGTCATGATTCGTGTGAATGTTTAATTATATGTATATATATCATTTTACGCTACAGAATCTCGATAAATGTGACGATGACTCGTTCTATGAGCGCCCTCTTTAATGTGGCCATGGAAACCCGTAGAAGAAAAGCATTTCCCATGAGTTCCTTTGAACGACGAGAATCCTTTCAGTCGGTCTCTGAAAATGAATTTCCCGCGCGTCATATGTAAGAAACAACTCGGAGTCGACGCAGAATAGCCCCTCCTAGTTGATAACACTCCCACAATGCCAGACTCAACTCGATCCAACTTCCCGCCGACAGGCGCTTTCTCAGTGTCAACCAGCGATGATTATTCATACGGGGCCGCGCCGTATGAGGGTACCAAACCCTCAATTTGGGACACAGAGAAGCCAGGCCATCGCCGCCCACGTTTGGCCCGGCTAAACAATCCGATCGACAATTCCATGGAAACCCAGGACTACATAGCCAATATTTCCATCGCCCAAGAAATCGTGGCTAGCATGGAAAATTCGGCAGTCCACCGGCGTACACCTGAGGTAACAATGAACAGCTCGATCGTCGATGTGCTGAGAAAGATGACCATGGACCGATTCACCCGAGCGATCACAGAGTACCCCTCATGGGGGGGCGTCACTTGATCTCCCGACAGACCCTTCGCTGTACCATTTTAAAGCAACCTCGATGGAGAAAGAAGACTGCTCCTTGCCATCCACCGCAGTCAAGATTTCCACTTTACGGTGTCCCAAGAAAAGGAAGGTAAGTGCCACGGTACCAGTCCCGTCGGTCAGCTGATATACGTATAGAAGCGTGAAGGTTTGCCCGGACGGCGAGAAGACTACGACTCTGTATACTTGACGGTGGATGGATGGTACCGAGATCCCGAGACCCAGGACATGGTGCCATCTGTGAGGCTGTCCTTTGTGCCTCCTCAAGAATTGGACAGTGTCGTGAACACTTTTTGGGAAAAGAGAGAAAAGGTCTTGCCCGTTGTCGAGTTTGAGGGTGCTGGTGGTTTGATGATGCGTGGAGTGGAAAGTACATCAGGCCGGGGACTTGAGGAGCAGGGCTCGGAATCTTGGCGACCAGAGTGGGACGAGCTCATAAAATTGGACGATGAGGAATGAATCACGACGGAGATACTGTATGATATGCCATAGATGTCCGTGACGATAAATAAAGTCTTGAGCTGTTGATAGTGTGCCATATGAATCGATGGAGGCAGTATACACTGATGGGATTGAATCAGCCTGCTACAGTAAAGAGTTCTCCGTGTTTGAACCCCCGGGGTATACTGGGTCCTGCCTATGAGCCTTTGAGCGCTTTTGACGTCCTCGCAAAAGAGTCCCTTGATGCCCGCGTTCATTGCGCGTCATAGCTCTACTTAATGTGTCCTGCGTTGTCTTCGTCTCCATCTTCCACACCTTCCAAATGTGTAATCTCACACCTCAACCCTCATGCCAGGTTTCAGGATAAGAGCGAGAGGACTTATTGTGGACAGACTCCCCACCAACGCAAATTTGATGCTTGCACTCCGTTAGTTTCGGCCCGGGATGACAATGGATTTCTCCTCCTTCTTGTAAGCATAAAGATGGAGCAAGCTCTTGGTCACCACAGGGCCGATGACGCCGAGGGCGCCCGCTCCTGAGATCAAAGGTGGAAACATTTACCTTTCAGTGACGTGGGGCGAAGTTGCATGTAATCAGCTGGCTTGTCCAGCTATCTGGGAGACCTTCTGTCCCAAGAACCATAGTTCCGCTCCTAATTGCCCATCTATACTTCCTTACGGACTTCATCACTTGCCCAGCTCTTATCATGTCGTAAGTGCACAGGTGGGATATTGCTCTCGTTGACTGACAATACAGAGACAATGCTACGTACGATTCAGGGTTCGACTCGGATACGCTTACCTTGACCCCAATTGATCCCATTGAGCATATGAACGAGTTGCTCGAAAAGAGTTTGCGGAGTACCCTCAAAACCACCGTCGACGCCATGCGACCTCCGACAATTAGTCCAGACTGCTTATATGAAGCTCTGTACGCAGCACACAAGTCTCAAATCCGGTCAGTATTGGATAGATCCGGATTCCTTCGTCGACCGAACCTCGCCGACTGGGAAGGGACCTGTACCAGTACCATGGATCGAGATTGCACTGAGTTAGAGTGTGTCGTGAAGTACAAGATCGAAATTTACACTAAGCGAGAAGTGAGTCAAGCGTTATCAATGGATTGAATCGAAGATAACTAGCTGACGGGATAGCCGAGCAGGGCTATTTGGTTGGACGATGTTCAAATCGGGTCTCGAGCTACCATAATCTTCAAGTCGGATGAGAGGAGTAAGAGGACATGTCACTGGAATGTCAGAATCCCTGCCCACCAGAGCCCCTCGGAAGTGACGGGCAGGAGTGGGATCGAGCGTAAGAGAACCAGCGCGTGATGCCAATGCATACGTGAGCCGATCATCAGTCCTGATACACTCTTTCATGCTGTATCATACCAATTTCCTCAACGATTTCTGTATGTGTTAAATCAAGCAAATTTGGCAAATCTACCACAACTCGCACTGATCCTCCTTAGGAGGGTTCATCTATTCATCAGCTCCTTGTCATCACATCGCAACCAACACTCACCCTTGATCCAGCCTTACAACCGAAAGCCTTGTGGAATACATCCAAATTCCTCAAAGTCCCAGTAGCTCTCCAGTAAGGAGGAGAGTGGGGATCAGTCCTAATCCTACTAACGGCAGTAGCGGGTCGGGTGAGCTGTGCCCAGATCCTTGCGAAGGATAGGAAGAAGAGTTGCTCGGGGGTGTAATCTAGTCCAGGGAGTCGAAGTTCTTTGGCGGTTGATGATTTAGTGACGGACTTCCAGGCGGTGTAGGCTTGGGCGAGACCTGAGTCACCGATATCTGTGGATTAGCTACATGTCTCGTTTGACATCTGGTCGAACTCACTTTCACCATTGGTAAGCTAGAGGTAATCAGCATTCATTCGCACAGTACACGCGGTTACTTACGTTACCGTTGACAAACACCTTCTTTCCCTCACCATCCAGAACGTAGTACTTGCTGTACTGTCTGGCGATACATTGAGCTCGCTCATCGAAAGCCTTGACGGTGGAATTGGTCCACCAGTCCCTCAATCGTCCTATAATGTCAGCTAGAGTAAAAAGAGGGCTAATAAGCTCACCATGTTCATCATACTGGGCTCCAGTGTTGTCGAATGCATGAGTCAACTCATGCGCGGCCACAGCACCGAAGGCACCGTATTTGAGATGGTCGGGCCATTCGTAGCTGTAGAAAGGCGATTGCAAGATACCAGCCGGGAAGACAATCTCACCATCGGGAGGAGAGTAGTAGGCATTGACGGTTTGGGGGTACATTTCCCATGAACCTCGGTCACGCTGCCTACCTAGTCCAGCCCAGGCACGTTGCTCCTCGAGGAGAGAGGTACTGAGGATACTGCCAAAGAAGTCGTCGGATGAAACGGGGACTCGAGCGTACCACCTCTGAAGGGATTCTGGGTCGGTAGTGTTGGGAGTAAGAGGATAGCCGACTTTGGGAATCATCGCCTTGGCCTTCTTCTGCGCGGCCTTGTAGGATGGCTCGTCCATCCAGGAGATATGAGGCAACTTGTCGTAGAAGGCGTCGACGATGGCTGTATTGTTCAGCCGCGTCAGGACACAGAAGTCAAAGCTTACCATTGATGATGTTGGTTCCGTCCTCCTTGGCCTCGGCGGAGAAGGCCTCCCGGACATATTCTCGACCAGCAATAAAACCCACAACTCCATCCACGGCAGTCAGACAGAAGTCCGACCTATTCTCCTCTGTGCCCTTCTTGATACCCTTCAAAGCATCTCCAAGCCTCTTGGTCGCTTGCTGAATGCCCACTTTTGGTCCCAGAGCGGACGAATACGAAAATCCAAGTCGAGTCGCGAAGTAACCGGAAAGGACGTAATCGGGTGTATCAGCCACCAATCTGGAAACGGACTTGAGGTAAGGGGGATGAGTTACGGTGATGTTGACAGGGTAATGCCGGATATCGAAAGTGGAAAGGTAAGATCGAAGATCGATTATTGGTAGGTGCTTGTCGACCTTTTCGGTTGGGTAGGGGTTGTATGCGTAATGGGGATTGGTGACGTATTCGGGATCCGCACCAGCCCTGATGAGTTCTCGCTCGAAGTTCACGACCTTGACCGCCAATCGCTCCATTCGAGTCTCGAGAGGTTCCTCGGTCTTTCCATCGGGTGATCCATCTCCTGGAGCAGGCTTGGGCTTGTCGTCTCCTGGCCAAGGCCATGGCCAGCCATTTTGCTCGACCTCGACTGCCTCAGCGACGATATCACCGATAATGTCGCGCTTCTCCTTGTCTCCATGGTCCTTGACGTGAATGGCGATATCGACTAGGACGTCGGCGACGACAGAAGTGTAGAGATCGAGAATAGGTTTCTCCTCGTAGTACTCTTTGGAAGGTAGACCACCGTTGGTCTGGTAGAACCAGAGAGACTGGACTTGCGAATCGTCGCCGCCGGCATCACCTTCTATGTTCATGCTGAATAGAGCCGAGACCCCTGTATTGTCAGCCACATCCCTTCACATCCTGGAAACGGCGACTCACCTCGAGAGTGAAGATATGCCAGAGTCTTGGTCAATTTAGCCGATCGTTCCTCATCGATCTTGACCATTGTCTCGACATCAGCTTCAAGCTCGTAGTTTGGCCTTTCTTCGGATGGTCGTTCAAAGGCTCGACTCTGCTTGATCGCCGCGACAGACTCGGCTCGGTGAAGCAGATCCTCTGATACCGTATACGACTCGTCCCAGGTACCAGCCCATTCGGCCTGCATCTCGGTGACTTCGGCATCGGGAGCAGGGATCATGTCGAAAGGTTCGAAGATGTCAAGTAGATGCTCGACAAGAGGCTCCAATGGCTTCAATCCGAGATCGTTGAGGGTGTCCTACATTATCAGAGGTTTCCAGCGCCACTGTTTCGGTGAACGTACCGTGTTCATGCAGCTGGTGTAGACTGCCTTGAGCTTGTGCAAGTTGTCCTCCTCGGCCGTGGGGGCAATCTTGGCATCCGATGGGATAGAGTTGATGATTTTTAGCAAAATTCGCTGAACTGTCAGTACTGCCTGCATGGCTATATGAATGATATACTTTGTTGTTATCAGAGACTTGGTTGAAGGAGCCGAGCAGACCTCGATCCTCGGGGATCGAGTGGGTGCTTTGCCATCCACCAGCTTATTCGATCAGCTCAGATGGTTGTGAAAGGACGTCAGGACGTACTAGCATACTGGTAGAAATCGTCACACGGGTCAACCGAGGTGTTCAAGTTAGACAAGATCTCGGCCGAGAGTTTAACGCATTCGGCGGTCAAGCAGACATCCTGTCGGCATCAGCTCACGAGAGTCATTGGTCCGTGGAACAGCTTACCTGCCCAGGCTTCCCTGTGGGTTCACTCGAGACAGTGGTAGTTCGGGTAGCATACTCAGTGGTAGTCGATACCCCATGGCCATGTCCACCACCATCGTGTCTGCCCTTTTCGTTCTTGTAGTTCTTCTCAGCGGTCGCGAAAAGCCCGACGAAGGTAGACATCAAAATCAAGAGCGCGATCGAGAATCCTGCAAGGAGCTTCTCGAGGTTGGTAAGTCTTCGGGGTGGGTGAACGAGGGAAGATAGGAAAGATCGGTCTTCATTATCATGATTGAGGAGAGGAGCACCCTCTATCAAGTCAGCACGATTCCATCGAGTCGAGTAGCAGTTTGTCACTCACCCTCATCAGTCGATCTGCGTGGCTCAGCCATATCGTATATCCTACCTCTTGATTAGTGTATCGAGATACGAGATGAGTTGAGTGAGTGGGTGACACGCGCGTTCGTGACCGGCCATAGCCGATAGCATTTAACCTAAATATCCCTCCCTTTAAAGAATGACGTTTCGTCGCGACCTGCTAAAATACCCCTACCCCTCTGTCCTCGCTGCTATTGACTTGTTACTACATCATCTGAGCATCATGTCTGGACAACAGAAAGAGTACGCCAGGTTAACGATGCTCTATTATAATACTATGCTAATTTCGATAGCCAAGCTACTACCTTCACACCTATCCACCCTTTCAACATGGAGGATCCAAAATCTTGGTAGGTCAAGCCCTTTGTGTACAGGCGGAGCCAGGCTGACGCTCCTCAGGGCTTCCACGATTGGTGAGTGATGGTCATTCAAGCAGCCAGAAGCAGTGTACTGACTTCACGAGGGCAGATGAATTGGGACGAGTAAGTGGTCGTGATTGCCTCACGAGGGACGTTGCTGACGTTCAGTGACAAGATTGTCTTCTCGAAGCGATCTCTCCTGGAGTTCTTCAAGTAGGCCCAGAGTCGTGCGTCTGCTCAAATGAGCTGATATTCAGGTCCTGTCAGATCACGGTCAACACCAACTTCACCGAAATTTCCAAGCTCCCTAGTAAACAGTTCCCCACTTCTCCCGACCTAAATCTGACCGAGTAGAATACGCTACCTTCGGAAAGTTCTCCGCAGCCGCAACTGAGGCCGCTGTCGCCGACTTGGTTGATGTAAGTCTCTCTCCCGTGTAAGCAAATCTCCTTGACAGCTTAGGCCGAGATTGCCGACCCCTCGCACGACAACGAAGTAAAGCCAACCCACTCTACGGTACCTCGACCATCTCGAAGGGTCCGAGAAGCACCGGGTGGAAAGGATTCCATCAACATCTCTGAAGAGGGCTATGAAGAGACCGACGCTTTGTCGATTGCTCCACCTCGAAACGGCGGATCCGGTGTAGATGTCGAGCTCGAGAGGATGGAGAAGATGAGATTGCATGTCGAGCCCGTGGTCGATGGCGGAGCTACCATTGAGGACGACCCAAAGGATAGCTCGTGAGCTCGGCGCCATGTCCCAAAAGTCAAGCTGATAGTGTAGAAATGCTCAGCCGGAACGAGCCTCCAATCCTCCCCCAGGTTTCAGGCCGACTCGAAAGGTTCGAGAGGGTCAGTCGTATTCCGGGCTCCCTACTAGATGATCAGCTGATGTGACAGGTCCAGGAGGAGCGTCCACCATGGGTCAGACTCGTACGTCTGCTGGTTGAACTGAACGGCCGAAGCTGACATCTAGTCTTTGGAGATGAGACCGATGCCGATAGAGAGCAGGCAAGAAACTCTGCGAGCGCAGGAAGGAAGAAGCAGCAGGCTCACCAGGTAAGTCGCCTTGAAGTACATGGGCATCAGCTGACTTTGGCAGCAAACCAGCGGTTTCTGGTAGACTCGTTCCCATTGCAGATTAGATCAGAGAACTGCGTATAAATATATATGCATCACGCCTCTCATGAGACGCGGCTGATTTCTGCCCTGCTGCGGCTTATTGGAAAGATAAAGAGGCTTGTCTGCCACCGCCCTACGCCACAACTGTAAATATAAGTACAAGAAGGTTCCGGTTGCAGTAACGTGGAGGTTACCCTGAGTTGTCCACTTTACCCACTTGATTTAAGCTGTGATACCTATACTACCGAGTTTCATTTTCTATCTCAACTACATCGTCCGTAGCATATTCGGGTAGCCCACTTGCTCTCTGTTTGATACCGTTGTTCTGCGAGCTACTCGGAAACAATGGATAGAATCACGCAAAACCCTACAGAGCTGCTGCGGTAAGCGCCTTCACACACCTATCCGACGTTATCTGACAGCCAGGCTCGCCAATATGTGAGGACCGCAGAACGGTACTGAGACCTGAGTGAAGCTGACTAACTAGGGCTGTTGGGGGAGTAGTCATCGCAGGAGGTGTCGGATCAATCATTCACCTCACTTTCTCAAGTATCATTATTGGCGTTTATGAGATTTTGTGAGTCTGAGCGTGTCGTGTCAGCAGTTGGAGGAGCTGACGATGTAGGGCCGGAGCTATCACCGTCTTCCTCGAGATCAGGGCACCGACAGATCAACAAAAGGAAATCATCCATCGATATGCAAGTTTCATGCATTCCTTCATTGGCCGAGGGGTCTGTAAGTACTGTTTGCTATCATATTGAACGAGCTGACGAGATAGTTTACCTCCTTCTCGGTGTTTTGATGCTCAAGTATGTCGCATACTTGCAATGAGGAGAGAGCTGATGGTAATAGCTACTACACCATCCTATACGTCTGCGGTACTATCGTCGGGGTGGCTGGATTGATTTTTATCGGTCTTCATTTCTTCCCTATGTTTGAACCTCCTTCGTATGTGATCATACCGTGCTATAATGGTAGAAACTGATGACTAGGACGATGCAGCCTCCGAACACCGATCCGGAACCACAGCCAGTATGGCAGGGTCCTACCGAGTGATTGAACTCAGAAGCATACATATTAGAGTAAGGATATACCGAAGTCATGCAAGCCAAGGGCTAGCCCGCGTCGAATATCGGAAAGTCTCCTCACCACTCCATTCTGACACTCTGATCATGGATGATCTATCTTGTAGGGTGGCGAATATCAACGGGGCGATCGCAGAGGCGGAGCGCAGGCGGGGGAGGCAAACTCGAAACTCTTGGTGTTCCGTTCCCTTCATGGACTACCAATTCAGGCCTGGGCAAGAGAGGAAATAGAGTTGGATCCTTTATGATCGAATCTGAGAAGGCCTGTGGATGCGAGAAACAGGAAGTTGTCCTTTGTGTGCGATGGCCGAAGGGCATCTTTCCTCTCTAATTCCCCCGTGAATTTTGCAGGTCCGACACTGGGGTGGTGTCCCCTCGTCTTGCCCTTGGACATTTGATGTCACCCGAAGCATCCTATCCTCCTTTGATGTTGACCCTTACTTGGACTTCCCAGCTTGCTGCGGAGCGGGTCGATGTGTTACTCTCAGGTCAGGCCGCTCAAGTTGATCGGATTCGTCTCTGTCATCATCCAACATTTGGCAATATCATCCCCAAATCAGATCGATACATATTGAATTTCAGCTAGATTAGCAAGGATGCCAAGCACACAAGGAAGTATCGACAGCACCAGCTTGAGGTCGGTCGTAGACAGCATCAAGTCAGGATGGAAAAGAAGGGTGGATGTTTTGACAGACGCGAAGTCACATTTGCAGGACATGGTGCCGTCCCAACCTGCAGGAGTGCTTGCACCACCTGCTGGTGACTATCGAAAGCTGCTTGCGGGGCATAGTGACAGGACAGAGTGGATTACCGGGAGCATGAGTCACGCAGAAAAGGAGGGAGTTGCCAATCGGAATGCCGAGGGTGAGTTCTGCACTCGGAACTTATGTTGTTGGTTGAAAGCTCAGATCAGATCTGCACGCCGTCAATGCACACGCCAGAGTTCGCCTGACCGCCTTCAATCTCGTCTGGCAACAGGCTGTATCTCAGCTGGCCCTCACCCATGACGAGCTCCAGCGTGTGAAGAGATGCAAAGATTACTGTGGCCGAACTTTTATCACTCGTATCTCCCAGACTGGTTGGGCCGGTCTGTCAGCGGGCCAATCATACGAGGTCGACCAGCTGTCGGTGCGGTTCTCCACTCCGACTGCTGATACCGCCACCGCTACAGAGCACATGTTTCTGCGTCTCAAGTCCACGGGTAACAACCCGAGCGCGGAAGGTGCGAGTCTGGTGAGTGTATCTCTCAGTGAACTTAATGTATCCATACTGAAACGAAACTCTCAGGACTGCAACACCACAGCTCCACCGTCTGTACAACAGCCCAACTCGATACTGGTCGAGTTTGACATGAGACGGCGTGGACGGGACTGGGAGCTCAAGAATGCTTCGCCGTCCGCTTGGCCAGAAGGAGTCCCTGAGCCTGGTCCTACATCCCAGGGATGGATCACTCTCGACACGAGAACTGAATGAAATGACAACACCGCGCATGGCAGACTTCGAATCGTTGGCTGGGATTAAGAGCAGTGTACAGTAGAAGAAACCCGAGAAGGAGTTTGTCTATATCTCGTACTTATATTGCGATTGCAGACACTACGTGCATGAACAAAGAGCTTGAACACAGAGGTTGAATCAAGAGCTCGAGCTAGGACACGCTCCCAATATCGCTGATCAGGCTGTCCAAGTTGCTTCCAAAAAAGAAGATCTGATCGGTCAGAGTCGGCATACAAGGCAGGAACAAACGGTCTGCGTAGGGTGGCCGAGACTGCGTAACTTTACTCCTTCTTTGCACCAGAGCTGCGAATCGCTATATTGTCTTATCATCGGAAGAATCACTGCGCAGGTGAACTCTCCAGATGAGAGTGGCGAATATCAACGGAGCGATCGCAGAGGTGGAGCGAAGTCGAGGTAGCACCGTTGAAACGGCTTGGTGCTACTCTTCTTTTCATATGGACCACTGGGTAAGCCCCCAGGGACGACGAAAATAGACCATGGTCCTTTGTGTCCGGACGATAGAAGCCGAGTGGATGTGAGAAATCAGGCGTCATCCCTTGTTTGCGATTATCAAAGGGTATCATATTCTCTCTTGTTCCCCTTGAATGCCTCGCATGGGTCGCGCTCTGCCCATGCCCTGTGACTTGCTGCCGAACTTTGAACTCGCAGCCTCCTTTGAAGCTGCCTCCTGAGCGAGCGTTGACTGGCGAAAGATACTGGGGCAAGGCGAGGGGCATCGTATATAGTGAGGACACCAAAGCTAAGTCAGGTCTCACATAACATCGCTTTTCGCGCACACACCTCTATCAACAGCGTACAGTACCGATGACAAGATCCGGTGAGCTCAGACCCGGATTATCATGCGCTCGCTTTCACTGACCGGTCAGATATGTCTACCTCTGAGGGAGGTCCGAGCAATGACAGCCTTATAAGCATTTCCAATTGCTTAGAATCGGGACTTCGCCATAGGAAGATTGCTAACAGCTTACAAGCGGGACTTCTCGGTCACGCCGCGTTTCTCGACAGTCAAGAGCGTAGTGTAGTCGTTCCCATGTCACGGGTGCTACAGCGTCATTATGTGAGGAGGAGTGTCCCCTCGAAGAATGTATTGGAGAATGAAGCAGATACCGAGGGGATGTCCGAAGACGAGAAACTTCGTCGATCCAAGAGGACAACGCGAGGTTAGTAGCTTTCGCAACAACACAGGTACAGAACATGTCAGATAGCGGCTGATATTAGCCCTCGATGATATCAATTGGGAGAATAGGGAGAGACTTAGAAGTGACCGTCCCGTTCACAAGGAAGATCGCGACTTGGCCATCTTCGAAGACGAACGGAACTGCTATGAAAGATTGGCGGAAACCTGCGATGACAATCTTGTATATTGGTTGTACGATGCAAATCGCCTATCGGCGGATTATCAGTATGAAGTCGAACAACTCTCAGCAAGACTGCTCTGGACATCTCCAGACACTGCCGCTGCTTCTCTGTTTGTCCGGTTGACAAAAGGCATGGATTCCCATCCGTCATCAGCAGCCCCTTGTCAGGTGAGTGTCACTGTAGCGATTTAGCCACAGCGACATTAGGACTCACCACCAGACATCGACCTCCAAGAAGAGCCTCACTTCAGCGTCTCGACGATCAAAGCTGGCAAGGAGTGGGGTCAAGCTGCAGCGTCTCCGTGCTGCCACTACCTCTCTGTTTGGTCGATTTAAAGTCAAAGTGAAGGATACACATCCATCATCAGCAGGCCCTGGTCATGTGAGTGCCACTGCACTGATTTAGCCAGACCAACATGAAGACTTACCACCAGACATCGACTTCCGAGGAAAGCCGAATTTCAGCGTCTCGACATTCCGTACTGGCAACGATTGAGATCAGGCTGCATCGCAAGAACCCTAGAAAATCAATCTTTAACAAAGAGTATCCAGAATGGCTAGTCGATGGAGGCACCGAGTGGGCTTGGCGAGCAGGCGGTCCGGAGCCTGGGCCTGAATCAGACTGGAATAAATTTGACACAAAATACAAGGGGCCGCGATGGCACGGCGATTGGGCGAAGGAGTATCTTCCGAAGATTTCCGGCTCAAAATGGATCCCGAAGAGGCAAAGGTGAGGGCGAAGAGGAGGAGGAAGTCTACTTATTTGGATCTGTTGCGGATTTCTAAGACGACGATGGGTATCAGTTTGTCAGGGTTAGCTCTCGGGCTCTTGTGTTATTGAAAGTTGTCAGCTTTGTAATGTGTGCATGGACGCATTCTATCAAGCCTTTCCAAAGAAGGTCAGATTCTGTAATATGAGCGCAATCCAAAATCAGGGGGATAAGATACCTCGGGATAAGGGCAGTATCGCCACCACGCCGAGAGCTTCGGACCCCACACCAGCTTGACTCGTCAGCATACCACGGAATGAATGCGAAGCAGGGGACATACCGGAAGCAGTACCCATCTGACAATCCAAGGCAAACCAAGTAATTGGGGGATGATATTGGCCGGGCAGGCAGCTATCTGTCAGTGCAACACCAACGGCTGGTCAGGATACTCACAGCAAGTAGAACACAAGAACCACTCCGGGCCATGAGCCATCAAGACTTCCTTTAATCCCACATTTACCTTCTCTAAATTCTTCTCCCCGATTTTCTCAACATTCTGTCTACTAAGCGTCTCGATCTCGTCGACCATATGTCTCCCAAATTGCTCAAAAACCTCGTCGAGGTGGGTTCTGAATACCTTAGGATTGAAAGTGGCTGTAGCATCGAGATTTGGGTACTTGCTGTATACGTCGATCAATTCCTGAGAAGGATCGGCGACAGGAGAGGGAGGTGGAGTGGGAGTGAGGTTCTGTCGACAGTATCGGACGTAGAGCATCGCTGCTTCGAGATTTTGGTCAAAGGTATGATGCTCGAGGGCGTTCGGGCTCCAAAGATCCTGACTATCAGTGTGACCAAGGTATATTCAATGGGAGGATCTACGACGCCAGCAGCTTCGGCCATTTTATTGTAATAGACAGTCTCTGATCTCTGTCAGCCCACGACGCATGGGGGGATGCATTTAGTCTCACCTTCTGTCTGATGATGCTTGTACACCTATATATCAGTGTTTGTTCTGGGCCAGCATCATAGCTCACATTGTACAGAACAGCCTCGGCAAAACCGAGGTAATTGGCCAGATCATCATGCTCAACAGCGTAATCGGCAAACTACAATCAGCGTCGCCTGCGATGTGTACTTACGAGGTACATTCTCTCATACATCCCCATGAAAACCAAATGTATGTTCGCCATATCCCACCTTGGACCTTCAGACCAGAGTTTCTAATCATCAGCACAACCCACAATGGGTAGCCTACAGGTTTATCGCCCGCTGCGACCTTGGAGAGAGCTGCGATGTGCCCTTTCCAGAGGGTCGAGCCGAACGGTGTACCTTCTGCACTGGGAACTGGATGGGGTAGCATATCTGATTGAATGAGAATGGTGTCCAAGTCCAGATCGGACTATGCTTGTAAAGATGGCCTGCGCGACCAATGAGCGGGACGCTATGTGTCGTTGTGGAAGTTCAGATCCTCTCGCCGGATGCCCGGATCTCCGCATCGGTGTTTAACAGCCTACGTTCCCTTCGCCATATGAGTCGACACCGGAATTGTGGAGTTGTAACAAGATCGTTCTATCATCTTATGGGCGTGGCGAGGAAGAGATCCAGATGCTTTTGCAGCGCGGCCAGACTGGAACCGAGGAGGAGGGGTAGGGGGTGGAAGCAGCTTTGTTATCTAATCAACTCGGATAAATCATGACATCATGATCTGACATAACCAAGAATTAAGTCCACGATGACTGCTGACAGTCGACCATGCTATCTTACAACTATCAATCTTACTATCATGCCCTCATCTACTGAAGATACGGCTATCCAGGCCCAGCATGGAGTGTACGGCACAGCTGCGTACGATGTAGCAGGAGCGGCTCAGATGAGGTTTGTTCCCACACCTGTCTACTGACGCGTGGCTGACAGCAGTTTCGCACCTATCAATCGGATTCACCAGCATCTCTGCGGATTGCATGTCTATGCCCATGATCCAGAGAGAGCGGTGGAAGCACATCACTTCTGTACACATCTCACACCGGATATGCACCAATGTGTAATCTACGATTCACCTGGACCTAAAGCTAGATTGATCGGTATGTTGCCCGACAACACATCGCTAATGTCAGGAATCGAATATGTCATCACTGAGAAACTCTTCGAGGGGCTACCTGCGGATGAGAAGAAGTATTGGCATAGTCATAAACATGAGGTTGAATCTGGGATGCTGAAACTGGGGATGAAGTCCCTTGTTCCAAGTGCGCTGTCTCATTTGCTTCGATAGGGCGGACTGAGCTGACCATAGGCATGGTGGATGATATGTCAGAGAGACCGGCTATGCTGGAGCTACACAGAACGTACGGGAAGACTATACATACCTGGTCCGTCATCTCCGTTCAGCCTTGAACGTATGTTGATCAGCAGGCAATATGACAAACACCCAGAACTTCCCTTAGGTCCACCCCAATTGATGATGTCTCTGACCGATGACTCTATCATCGAGAAGCACAAATCTACCCTTGAGGATATGGACAAGAAAGTTGGAGTATCAAGTCAGGCAAAAAGGGAGCTAAGAGCTGGATACCTGCCCAAGGAGAATATGGAGAGGCCAGTAGCGGAAGGGGCAGATTCTGGTTTGGAACAGCGCTTGCAATTTGAGCTCCAGCCACAGAAGCCGTAGCTCTGCGGATCTTGATATGTGGATATGTAAAGCAAGTTGATCATTGGCATGCATCTTGACTGCAGAATTCCTTACTGAACGAGCGTAAAGAGCCTGAGACTACGATCGTCACTACTGCTGGCCAGCATTAGTCCATCCTTGGTCGGTCTGAATGCCAGTCGATTGATGGTCGAGCAGTGGCCATCACTACAAGTCAGCTTGATAGCAAAGTCGAATTTGAAGCACTTACCTAGACACAATCTCATGAACCAGCTTTGTCTCCAGAACGTCCTCTTTCGCCTCAACAGTATGTAAAGAGATGGCTCCACTCTCAGTTCCAATCGCTAGTAGAGGTCCGGCGGGCGTGGAAGTGATATCGACCGCAGTGGCACTCTCTGCCATTTTGAGAGTACAAACGGCGGTCCATTCCTGGTTCGGGTTCTGTTTCCATAGCTTGACAGATTTGTCCCTCGACGCGGTGGCGAAGAAGCTCCCATCGGGAGACCAACAGCAGTCGAGAACCATCCTGGAATGTGCTCTCTCATCTCTTGCCAAAGGCTCGAAGCCTGTCTCGTTAGCAATCACTCTTAAGTAGGTAAGAGGACATACCTCCAGCAGGATTAGAGTTTCTGGAGAAGAGTCGCCATCCACGATCTCGAGAGCAGGTGAGGATCAGGTTGTCATCCGGGCTGAAGGCGATTCGGGTGATTGACAGCGAATGACCCGCCAGGGGTTCCCCGACCGCGTCCCATGACTCTGTAGATTGGATTCTGACAACAGCATGATCTGCGTTGCTCGCTCGACAGGCTGTAGCGATGAGTTTGCCATCATGAGATGCTGCTATTGTCACTAGCTGAATGATCAGCTATAGCTCAGTATGAGCTTGAGAACGGAAGCTAACCTCATAACCGTGACCGTAAACCTTCTCCACTTCCGGCCATAATGTCGTCGTCGACAACTCTTCTTCAGTAGGCAGTGCTGTGAATGCCTTCGATATGGAATCCACAGCAGGATTAGCGACATGCGGAACTGGCACGTCCGACACCTCGGCAGCTTTTCCCAGTGCTCGATTCGATAATCCTAGAGGAGGGACTGTGGCGCCCTTTGGCCTTGACGACGTATCTTGAGTACTTGTTGATACACCTAGTGCCTGCAGTGATTCGACAAATCCACCGGGAGCATCGAAGACTCGAGTAACCTTCTCGTCACCTGTACTGGCGAATCTGTATGGCGAGATGAATGCTGCGTCTGTCATGTCATAACCGTGAATCTGAGGACGGGCGATCTCAGCCCATAGCGAGTGGGAGTCGATAGTGGTGGGGGCATGCATTCGTGATGTCTGATCAGCACTGCTTGTTAGCTGACAGCGCGCCGCGGGCTAGAAACAGCTTACCCGACTGTAAGTACGTAATCCCCATTTGGTGCCCAAACGCAGCTCTCAACCGACCCGAAATGACCACTCAATCCACTTCTAGGTTCCCAGACACCTTTCTCCACTTCTGTCCACCTCTCCAGTCCCCCATTCCAGCCAGTAGCCATGATGCTTTTTCCATCCGTACTCCACAATGGCCCGTGGAAACCTAGACCCCTTCCGGCCGTGGCTCCGAAACGCTGTTCAGGGACCCAGATCCCATCTTTCGCTGTCGAGTTTGACGATGGTGCCCAGAGAATTATCGAGTTATCGGACGACGTGGAGAGAAGTAGCGGGTCAGTGGGTGAAGGGGACCATGTGATGTTCGTTACGCCCGCCTCGTGACCCATTAATAAAGCTTCCAAGGTGATGTTGTATCGTAATGGTCCATTCTCGGAATCTATTGATAGGACATGTGCTTTTGTCGAGATTTGTACACTTCCTCCGGCCTCACCTGCCAACTTTCGCTCGAATTCATCCAGCATGTCCAGCCCTCCATCTCCATGGCTGACGGGCTCATCGGCGTCTCGCTCGTTGACACGGGATATACGCCATAGTCGGATATAGTTGTCCTGAGATCCTGATGCTAAGAGTAAATCCGTCGAACCGGACAAAGAGGGGTATGCAGTAATGGAAAGACACCTGACCCAATCTTCGTGGCCTTCTAGTGAGAGGGCGTGGACGAATTGACTATTTGTAAAGGTGTATATTCGTATACGGCGGTCCGTCAGGCCTGCAATAAGGATTGGGGCTACGCTATCAGTTTAAATAGGCACAAACTGTGAGATGACGTACCTGAGCTACCAGGTAGACTAGCAACCTGCAGATCCAGCGGTAATTTCCCCTTCAAATCTATCGTCTGCTTGATTTCGGGCTTGCCTACAGAGAGGTTCCAGAGCTTGATCAATCCGTCCGAGCCTCCGGTGAGGATATGTCCAGCTAGAGGTCCTGATCCGGTCGGAGCTCCCAAGGCAGATATCGAGCCTTTGTGAGCCTGTATTGATGTGCTCGAGTACTGCACCGTCAGTTTCAGTCCAAGCACGGATAGTCAAGCCTACCTGATCATTCTCCGTTGTCCACAATCGTACCTCCCCTACCGAGTCACCGCTAACGAGCTGGTATGGCCCACTACCCTCCTCCAGAGACTTGACAGTAGTGACCTGCCCAGCGTGTCCCTTTAGTGTACGCTTGACCCCTCGAGACGAGCTCTTCAACAATCAGCAAGTGACCAAGTGGAGGAGCTGCAGACATACCTCAGAATCCCATAACGCAACGTACCTCCCTGCTCCAAATGCCACTTGGCCCTTGGCTGAACAAACTGCACAGCTACTCGACCTGTTTGCTCCGACCGAGATGTATTCTGCCGAGACTTTCATATTTAGTTGTTGTATCCAGCTGTCAACGGGTGAGGTACATCACCAACTTTTGATTCACGGCCAAGCGAAACGTGAGTATGTCTCCCACGGTATCAGGGTAGTGGGTGGCGTGAAAAGGCTCTTTTAGGTGAGGCATAAACACCCTCTCAATACTTGATGCATAGCGATTTTTAGCTCTGGCTGATCTTCGTGGCTTACAGCTGTTTGCCTGCACTAGCGTCTCTTGGATACGGTTACTATAGCTTTGAGCGTCTACCGTTGTAACCGTAATAGACTAGTAAAGAAAAGGTCCCGATTGGCTGCGGCGTTTGGTCCCGTGTAAGCTGGAATCCATCGGTTACCTTTTTGTTGCATCGACCGACCTCACATCATCCTTTATTCCCTCTCTCAACCTTTTACATACATATAGTCATGCTACAAATCAACTCTCTCCTCAAGTTCTCGGCTGTGTGCCCCTTCCTCGGACACTCGACCACCTCATCCCTTCGAAATGCTGCTTCAACAAACATCCTCACTTCAACCGCTATGAAGTGCCCGATGATGGGCCCTAAGCTCGCTCAGATCTCCTATGCAAGGACCTACGCCAGCGTCGCTGGAACTCAGGAAGTCGAGGCAATCCACAAGGTAAGTTTTTGGCGATCGGAAAAGAAGCGATCGAGCTGATTTCCAGCAAAAGGATATTCCCTTCGATCCTCGAGGCTCTCCATCTGGGAAATGCCCCCATGCCAAGGCTGCGAGGGAAGCTGCTGCCATCGCTCAGCGAGAGGCGGATACGAAGATGGCTGCTTCCAAGCCATCTGCGTCGAGCCACATGGCTCCTGGATCTTTCAATTACCAATCCTTTTACGAGGTCGAATTGGAGAAGAAGCACCAGGACAAGTAAGATAGCACCGCTCAAGAAGTGGACGAAGCTGATGATCAGATCGTACCGATACTTCAACAATATCAATCGATTGGCCGCCAAGTTCCCGGTAGCCCACACTGCCAACACCAAGGACGAAGTCGATGTGTGGTGCGCCAATGATTACCTTGGAATGGGCAGGAACCCAGTCGTCCTAGACACCATGAAGTAAGTTGCTCTGGCAGTGATTGAATCCGTACTCATATCAGGCGAACGCTCAACAAGTACGGAGCTGGAGCTGGTGGAACTCGAAACATTGCCGGTAACGGTGCGCTCCATCTGTCTCTTGAGGACGAACTGGCCGGCCTACACCGAAAGCAGGCCGCCTTGGTCTTCTCCTCATGCTACGTGGCCAATGACGCTTGTCTCGCTACCCTCGGAGCGAAACTTCCAGGATGTGTCATCTTTTCCGATGCCTCGAACCATGCCTCGATGATCCAAGGTATCAAGCACTCTGGCGCCAAGAAGATTATCTGGAAGCACAACGACATGGCCGATCTTGAGGCCAAGCTCCAGACTGTTCCCAAGGACACCCCCAAGATCATTGCCTTCGAGAGTGTATACTCGATGTGCGGAAGTGTTGCTCCCATCGAGGCCATTTGTGATTTGGCCGACAAGTACGGGGCTATTACCTTCAACGACGAAGTCCACGCTGTTGGCATGTACGGACCAACTGGTGCTGGTGTCGCCGAGCACCTCGATTACGAGGCTCACGATGCCACTCGATCTTCCACCGAAGCTATTCCTCGATCCATCATGGACAGAATCGATATCTTTACTGGTACCCTTGGAAAAGCCTACGGTGTCGTCGGCGGATACATTGCTGGATCTGCCGATTTGGTCGATCTCGTCCGATCATACGCTCCTGGATTCATCTTCACCACCTCGCTCCCACCTGCCATTGTCGCCGGTGCACAGACTGCCATTGCTTACCAGCGAGAATGCATGGACGATCGACGACTCCAACAGATCAATACTCGAGAGGTCAAGCGAAGACTCGGTGAACTCGGTATTCCCGTCGTACCCAACCCATCGCACATTGTACCCGTCCTTGTCGGTGACGCTGCTCTCGCCAAGGAAGCTTCCGACATGTTGCTCTCCAAGCACCACATTTACGTTCAATCTATCAACTTCCCTACCGTCGCTCGAGGCGAAGAGAGGCTCCGTATCACCCCAACTCCAGGCCACAACAACGAACAGATTGAACACCTCCTTGCCTCTGTCGACGCTGTATTCACCAAGCTCAACTTGAAGCGAACTGCAGACTGGGCCGCTATTGGTGGTCGAGCCGGTGTTGGAATGCCCGTCGAAGTCAAGCCTGAGCCCATCTGGACCGACAAGCAGCTTGGTTTGGAAGATGGCACCGCACCCATCAGCTTGACTGCTGGGAAGCAGGGAGCCGTCTTGGGAGATGCAGTCAAGGTTGCCGAGCAGAGGTTGACTCATTTGCTCGGTCCTGGACCTGTTGTAGAGCCATCTGCTACTACTTCTGCTTAAGCTTCTATAGTCTTGCTAGCTGTTGATAAATGATGTATATCTTGCAAGCTCTCTATGCTTGTGTCACTGCAATCTGCGATCTCGGTAGATGTAACCCCGGATTCGCCACTGCGGGACTCCAATCTGATGACGGGAACGTGTACGAGTCGAAGTGCACTGTGTAACCTCGACTCTATACTTCTTGACCGTATACAGAACTCATATATTCGACTCGTTCGGTACCGTCCTTTCACTATTTAACAACTCGCAGCATTAGTCGAACGACATCAGTATCATATCATCTTTCCATTGTACACCCGATCACCTAAATAACGAGATCGAGAATGACCTCGACATTGAAATCATTCCAAGCGGAGATCGAGAAGATCTCGCATGTCAAACATGCCGAGGCTATAAAGCAGGCAAAAGAGGCTCATGCAGCTGCTGAGCTTGCTAAACATCATGGGAAGAAGGTTGTAGTCAAAGATGAGAGTGAGGCCGAGGTGGTGGAGGTTGATGAGGGGGTTACTTTGGAGGTGAGTCTTGGTTCTCGCGGTAGTCCTACATCGATGCTTCGGCAATCACACGTACTTGGGCTGACATGATAGGAGGCAATCACATCCGAGGACCAAGGGAAGGCAGGGAAATTGCAGTCACGCTTAGCGTCCTCCTTGTTCAAAGGCCACGGAGAGGTCATGATCCCCTTAGGAGCCCATCCTATACCCAAAGACTTATACAATCCCCAACCCGACATGAAAACCCAATTCACCGGTATTGAACTATCTCAAACCCAAATGGACGAGGCCGTCAAACGCTTAAAGACAGCTTGCGAGTCATTACAAGCCGAGTTGAACGAGTTGTACCGAACGATAAATGGGGAGAAATGTTATGGATGTTGGTTAGTCCGCTTGACGCCTAGAGGTGTAGAGGAGATCATGGAGGTTCGAGTGGCTGTTGTTGGGAACGTTGATGCTGGGAAAAGTACGACGTTAGGAGTGTTAACGAGAGGGTCATTGGACGATGGTCGAGGAAAGGTTAGTCATCTTGTCCCTTCGAATCATAGAGCCGTACTGATGATAGGCACGAGTCGCGTTATTCCGCCATCCGCACGAGATCGAGACTGGCAGAACGTCTTCAGTCGGGGGAGAGATATTAGGTTTCTCGCCAACCGGTCAACCGGTCATCCCAACATCACATACCGACGGCATGGACCCCCATCATCCATTAGCTACTGCAAAAAGGGAGAAGCTAGGTTGGGAGGAGATTTGCAAGCGTGCAGCGAAAGTCGTCAGCTTTATCGATTTGGCAGGACACGAGAGGTGAGTTTACGCTTCTACGAGGTATGAGAAGCGGTGGCTAATGTAAGGTACTTGAAGACGACATTATATGGTTTGAGCGGATGTGCACCCGACTACGTGATGCTCATGGTCGGTGGTAATGCTGGTATGATTGGAATGTCAAAGGTGAGTCCAGGCCTCCGATCACCTGGTTAAAGCTGATGAGAAGGAGCATCTAGGAGTAGCTATGGCCTTGAACGTCCCAGTCGCAATATGCGTGACCAAGATCGATATGACTCCCCCAAATATCCTCGAGCAGACTATAAACATGTTGGTCAAAGTCTTGAAAAGTCCAGGATCTAGGTACGTCCACTTGTTCATGGAGGGAGAAATGCTAATGGACAGACGTATACCGGTCTTTGTGGAGTATGCTCAACAGGCAGTAGACTGCGCTAGGTTCTTGGGTCATCCATTGGAGGGCGCCAGTTCTGGGAGGTACGTCTCATCATTACTATACGCGGACAATGAGGCTGATAACAGGTTATGTCCGATCTTCATGGTTTCAAATGTCACCGGCGAGAAATTACCTTTATTAAGACAATTCTTGAACGTCCTCCCCTCTTCCCAGATGGACGACAAATACGTCGTTGACGCCCCGTTCGAGTTCCAGATAAGCGATGTGTTTTCCGTTCCATTCGTCGGGACCGTTGTCGTATGTCTTTCCCTTTCCTTCGCGTTATATCGCTGACATCCAGAGCGGAGTGATCACAGCCGGAAGGGTCGATGGTGAGCTCTTGCGTTCATTTTCAGAATACAGCTAATAAACAGCGAATGACCCGGTCTTATTAGGCCCAGACTCTGTGGGGCAGTTCATCCCTTCGGCAATCAAGACCATTCAACGTAAAAGAGCGCCGGTCATGTCAGCCGAGGCAGGTCAGAGTGTCTCGTAAGCTTATTTGTACCGATCGGTGGGGCTGCGCTGATAGTCAGTTTTGCATTGAAACGAATAAAGAGGACACAGGTCCGTAAAGGCATGGTGTTGGTCGCTAGGACCGAGACTCCACCCAAGGGTACGTCAATTCGAACTTGCGACTATGATGAGAACGGGCTGATAGATAGCGGTAAAGAGATTCGAGTGTATGGTGATGGTCCTTCACCATTCATCGACGATACAGCCAAAGTATCAAGCCATGATGCACTGTGGCGCAATCCGCGTATGTCCCCACAGCCTTCCTGAATCTGGACAAAAGCTCATGGATCAGCAAACAGTGAAAATAGTCTCCCTCGACCATCCCTCGGGATTGATAAGGACCGGAGACAGGGCAAAGGTCGTCTTCGAGTTCCTCAGTCATTCTGAGTTCGTGAAAGAGGGTCAATATATCCTTTTGCGAGAGGCGAAAACCAAAGTTTTGGGGATTGTTACCAAGGTCTTACCTTAGCGTTGACTCCCTGTGGTACTTTGTTCGTTCCGTGTCTGTATGATTGATTCATTGTAGCATTTGTATGATTAATATCATGTAATCATGTTTTTTTTCATTGATCACCTGGAAAAGAATAGAGCTCTTTCAGGATGGAGGAAGGACACCAAGATGGGGCAGTATTGTGCATGATTAGGATTATACTTGAACATCATCACGCCTCACCTAGAACAAAGTCCTTCCCAGCCAATCCCTGAATGCCAAACATTCCTCTTCCTCGTCTTCATCAAACCCATGTTCAGCCCCTTCTCTCACTTCAACCTCCAGCCCCCCGTCCCCGTAGACTTTCATCAAAGCTTCAACAGTCTTATCAAACCTCTGAACAGCAGAATCATCATCCCCATAAATCAAGTACATTGGTTTCTGTACCTCCTTCTTCGAGTTGGAGAGCATATCGCATCGTTGTACGATAGAGAGTGATTCGGGAGTTGGTCGGAAAGAATCGTTCCCTCTGCCGATGGACCTCTGAGCCTTGAAGAGGAGAGATGGGAAGAGGGAATGTTGGAGCATGTAGGGGTAGAGAATTGATCGTGGACCTCCCGAGGGAGTTGTTGCTATTGGTGCTGCTTTTGGGTCAATGTGAGGTTTGGCCTCTGCGTGCGAGACCCTGCAGGTCAGCTTCGAGCTTTGTAGAAGAGAAAAGTGAAGATGTTGGTCGCACCGACGGAAACCAATTCGGTGGGACTTACGTTTTACCATGGAACGGAACGGGGTTGGTTTCCGTCGACCAGAATTCGTCCGTCAGGTCGGTGATGGGGTAGAAAGGCGCAATACACTTGATTCCCTTTTCACTATCCCCACGGTACCCACCAACAGCTTCCTCGCTCGCCGACTTGGGAACATGCAATCCAGCAATCATCGCTAGGTATCCACCCGCCGATCCACCTGATAAACAAATTCGGTCTGTATCGATCTGATATTCCTTCTTGCCCTCCTTAATCAACCTCTTGTTGAGATATAGTTGGACAAAAGAGAGGAGAGTGGTGATATCGGATAGGATATCAATGATCGGTACCTGGGGTGCTAAACGGTAATTTGGCGAGAGGACTGCTACATTGCCTTTGGGGAAGGTATGGGCTGGCAGTCGACGAAAGTGGGGTGGAAGATTCTCTTTATTGCCTTGAAGTAATCCACCACCATGGAACCAAATTATCAATGGTATAGCTGATGAGGGAGGTGTGGGAGGTAGTTAGATGTCGTATTCGATAGCTAGCGGTTCAGAATCGAAAGTAGCCGCAGGACAGGTTTTATAAGTCCAGGTCAAATCTGGTAATGGGATTCCAGAACCATTTCCAGCTGATTTCTTTGGTTTTACTTCTCCCTCAACTTCACTCGATCCAGTAGGCTCCAAACCAGCAGCTTTCCTGTGAATGGCACTGACTGTCCTAGGCTGTCCTCCGCCACCTCCTAGTCCGATTCCACACCCTTCCAGCTCGATCTTGAGGGTGTCTGAAATATCTCCGTCCGTCCCCCTCAGTCGAGCATTTCCATTAAGCACCAAACTAGCCAATTCGGGCATATCATCTATCCCTGCTCCAATCACATCTAGATCGATTATTCCAGTCAAAGAGTTTCTTTCCAGATTCAAGATTCGCATATTCATCAACCTAGTGGGTAGTTTCAAGCCTTTGAGCCCATCATTCGTGAGTCGATTATGACCGAGGTTGAGGGTTCGTAGCGAGGGCCAGACGGTGAGTGGTGAACGGCCTTTTGCTCTTGAGAATGAGGTAGAGAGGAAGCCGGCTCCGTAAGACAACCCTTCTTCCGATGGAGCGATGGGCCGGGTGAGGTCGATGGTGGTGAGAGCGTTGTGCGAGAGATCGAGCACTTGAAGTGCGGGTAGGAGGAGTATAGCGCCGGGTACTTCGGAGAATGCATTATGCCTATTTATCAGCTTGATCCGATTGCCAAGAGGATGGCGTACGATAGATCGATACTGCCCAGCTTGAGAAGGTCTGCAAAGCTATCGGGTAGACTCTTGAGTCCATTTGCCCGTAACTGACATCAGCCATCCTCTTTGTTAAGAAGGTCAGTGTGGACATACATCGATACTCCTCAATCCCCCAAATGCTCCGATTTCCCTCTCGAGCTCCAAAATTCGATTATCAGCTACCTTGAACGCCGTCAATTCTTCCGGATCCGCCCAAGTTTCCCTCGTCGGTTGATTGAACACTGCCTCCTTGCTCTCTTCCCGCGGTGCGCCTCCAAGTGGTCGGATCGTACTCTCCTTGGGCCTTGGAGGCGATGGTGGGCGTGTAAGCGTCTTGACGTCCATACCGCCAATCATGGTGTAGACATCTGGTGGAATCCTCTGTAGATTCAATCCCGAGATATCAAGTTTACCTATCATTAGAACAAACTAAATGGAGGGACATACCACTTCGAACAGCTTTCTTAATTTGCCCAGAAGTAGTTCGTTCCTCATTCAGAGAATCGTCGGAAGGTACGTGTCGAGCCGCATGACCTTTGATTGGCGTTGCTGTCTTTCTAGCTTCTGCCCGCTTTGCAGCTATCTGTTCGCGTAGGGTGCTCATGGTAATTGTGAGAGTATGTGGAAGTACGGAAAGATGTTTATTGCGCATAGACTTCGGTTGACGCGCTTGACTTTTAGCCGCGGACGTTGGGGCTGACCTGTGTGCACTCCTGATACATAATCATTTCTTGACGTTACTTCAGATGTCCATGAAGCTCACAGCAATGATTGCAAGCCTGCAAAGAGCACACCTTAGACTTCGACCTCATGTCCGTGCTCTTTGAGCTCCACAAATTCAGATTTCGGATGACATGTGGACATGATGCTCGACTCAGGAACGATTTGTTGTGTGGATTGTTGAGTGAAGGCAAGAATGATCATGGACTGACACGACCTGAAAGGTATGATATAAAGGATGCATGCTCTCACCAACCTCACAAATCTCATCGACCAAGTATGTCCTCGACGCAAACTACGGAGCTGGAGGCAGTCCTCGAGAGGATCCAGTCAAGGCAGTACTTTTTGGTCGTGGTTCAGCACCTCCTCTCCGAACTGCGCAATCCTGAACGAAGATCATCTCTTTCATTGTCTTCCGCTGGGCGCAGCGATTCAATGCCGACTAGCCCGTTCACTCCAGCCGCCACTACTGTAGGTCGCCTCTGACGGATGAGTTCCCAACTGATAGGCAGACCCTCGCCTCTCTCCTGGATGGAGGGAAGAAACGTAAACGCTCTATCACCCATTTCGAAGGCATACCCCTCTCCCTCATTCGCCCGGAAGTCAAAGCTCCAATAGAAAGAAGAGTGGCGACACCACGTAGAATGAGGGACCTGGAGAGGACAATGGCGAAATTGTGCTGTGAGAAAAATGAAAATATGGTGAGTCACTTTCATTTCGTCCCCTCCATTGCTGACAATAGGAGAATACAGGTAGCGAAAGTGAAGACGAAAGCGACGATGACGATATTGTAATTATCATAACGTCGCAGGGGAGCTAATCTAATCTACTACTGTACAAGTGACTGCTACAAGATCTATTGTGTACAACCGTGCCAAATTTAGGGTCGCCGGGTCGCAGGCTTCAACGTCGCAGGGGAGCTAATCTGGACAAGACAACGACCATTTTTCCCTTTCTCAATATAGTCTCGCGCGCTTATCATCCCCTCCACTAGTCCCGAAGCTGTTTGCCCTCTTGAGCTCTTCTGCAGAGTCGGGAGAGGGCATGTACCCATCTCCACCTCCAGCCGTTGGCCATGTGAATCCAGTATCATCGCCTTCTTTGACTGCCTCCCTCCCCATACCGTACAAGTGATCCAACATTCCATTCCCATTCCCATTCTGTGCTGGAGAAAGTCCGGAAGCAGCTGGTCTTTGATTACTCGTGGTCCTTCCCGCTGTTGGCCATGCGAAACCACCCTGATCGAGGTCTTCCTGTGGGGTTCCGGAGGAATGGTGATGCGAGTTTGAAGATGATCCTTGTTGGGGTGTGGGTACGACTCCAGCACCCTGACCGCCCGCAAACAGTTGATCCAGTAAACCCGAGTCGTCCACTGGTATACCCAGTTCAGCTAGTTGATGACGTTGCCTCTCGAGTAAGATCCGTTGTTGACGCTGATGATTTTGTTGGAGTTGGTATTCGGCGTAACGCGACAGCATATCTGGATCCCATTGCATGTTGTTTGGCATAAAGTTGTTGGCTGGAGGTTGCGAGTTCGGTGGATAGGCGTTTGGATATGGGTTGGATTGAGCTTGGGGTGGGTAGGATGATTGACCATAGTTTGAATAAGAAGGTTGGAGTGGCTGATCACGGTAGGGTTGGTTCGGGTACTGTAGTCGAGCAGATGATTGAGGTGGGTAGTTGGGAGTTTGATGGAGATTCATTGCGTACTGCATTGACGCGTTGTCCTGTATGTCAGCATCCAGAGCGAAACCACATGGAGTGGACTTACGGAAGCATGCCTCGTACGTCCATGACTGATATCAGGCTTGTCATCATCCTCATCACTACTCGCTTGAGACGTGAGACCCTCGATGAACCCCCTCCGTTCCGATGTAGTCCTCTTTCTGCGCTTCGACCGCTCGTAATCACCTCGAGTAGGTTGACGAGACTTGAAACTCTCCTTGCCCTTTAAACTCTTGCCCGGGCCAGGTGGTCCACCTTGTTTACCTGGCTTGGTGCTCGCTCGTCGATCCGTCTCGTCATCCTCGTCATCATCATCCTCACCCGCAGCTGCCATTGCTGCAAACTCGGGTGCTCGACGTCGTTCAATCATCCCCTCATACTACCATCAGCTCACTGTAAGCGACGAGGTGGTGACTCACGTCGAGGTACCGATCAAACTCGCTGTCGAGATCCTTGCTCGAGAACTCGTATGGTTTACCATTATTGGAAAAGATGAGAATCGAAACATCCGCTGCACATAGGACCGAAAGTTCCCATGCCTTTTTCATCAAACCGGCTTTACGCTACCGGTCAGTCTCGGACTGTGGGGAAGCAGGACTGGGAGCGTACCTTTAAGAAAGTGACGTTCCGATTTCGTTCATCCTAGTACAAGATTAGATAAAGTCTGGCTTGGCTGATGCAGAATGAGGAATGCCAAGAACGAGACTCACTATGAGAGGTCTAATTTCGATCTTTTTTCTACCCATCTTTGCTTAATTTGTCGCTAGATTAGGTTGTAGGGTACAAAAGTCGCGAGTGAGACTTTGTGACTTGAATCCGAGTTGTGGGATGGATTATAGGACTATACTAGAGTCTATCTATGTTGACAATGGTTGTACACCGCTTCTTTGGTGCGCAGTCTATGTCGATCGAGTTGGTGGAAGAGATGGATATGGTGGTGTTCGGGTGACTGTAAATAGCCAAAGGAAGGGATTCGTAGTTATTATTGGTCTAGGGAGTTTAAAACGGGATGTTTGCTACTTTGGGTAATTTATGGGCTAGTCGGCCGGCCGTAAGAGAATCACCGGCATGGTGGCTGAAGCCTAGATCTGTCTCATGGCTACAAGTCTGGGAGGTGGGAATGCATGATGATCTATATGCTATGCTTATGCTTTGTTGCCCTCACGGCGAGCCAGTTGATAGTTTTCGAATCCCTGAGACTTTTGAATCACGTCCTCAGAGGCGTCGGGGACCAAATGACCTTTGTCATTACGCTTTGCCCTACTTATCAGTATCTCTGTGATTGTCTCGGGACTGACCTGAAGAAGGTGTAGCTCAGGACGACATCGTCTAATCCGTCCAAACTGGGCTCGTCGTCGATATCTCGGTCGATAAAGAAGAACACGGGTAGATCGACTTCCTCTCCAGCTCGGATCTTTTGTTCTTCAAAGCAGAAACATTCAACTTTGGCGAAATAAGGTGCAATCTGTCGTCAGCTGCTGCTACCGGTGCCTATGGCTCTACAACACATCAAGTAAGAGGTACATACCTTTTCAGGAGTCATGTTGTACGTTGCAATCCCGATCAAATCCTTGTCTGAATTATTCTTGGCCGTATAGAATGCAAGAGCAGTCTCTCCAGGCAGCACTTTGACACTCCTCGTAACTGGTGCAAAAGTCCAAGGAAGAGCGTCAGAAGGTGTGGCTTCGAAATGGACCGTTATACGTTTTCGAGTCGTTTCTGGGTCGGCATATAATCGATCGGGGAGGAATCGAGAACGGTCGGTCATGGGGGTTCCAGAGTATCCGGTTGCTGAGCAGAATGCTCGATATAGGGGGACTGCGGCGTAGGTTACTCCGATGGCCAGGATGAGCTGTTGTAAGCATCTAATCAAATCATGGA